>Ga0207705_10000454_pt1 | contig 35140 bp, 31 predicted proteins | sample KBSC13metaG_FD_184314 | JGI IMG/M metagenome (GOLD analysis project Ga0207705, IMG submission 184314) | Corn rhizosphere microbial communities from Kellogg Biological Station, Michigan, USA - KBS C1-3 metaG (SPAdes) (version 2) | ecosystem: Host-associated > Plants > Roots > Rhizosphere > Soil ... | reverse complement strand
TGCCGCAGGGCTACGCGCTGAGCCAGATGTACGTGCCGTTCAACTTCAACTCGACGCGCTCGATGGCGACTTACGCCAAGCACGCCGAGCCGCTGACGAGCGGCGACCAGGTCGTGCCGGTGCTGCGCCGCGCCTTTGCGATGCTGCGCAACGGGCGGCCCCAGCCGGTGGTGATCGAGCTGCCTTACGACGTGCTCGGCCAGGCGCACTCAGCGCCGTTCGACTATGCGCCGGGGAAAGTCGTCCGCTCGCAGCCGGCGCAGGACGAGATCGAAGCCGCGGCCGAGCTTCTGACCACGGCCAAGAACCCGGCGATCTACGCCGGGCAAGGCATCCACTGGTCCGAGGCCTATGACGAATTGCGCGCTCTCGCCGAGCACCTCGCGATCCCTGTGATGACCAGCCTGCCGGGCAAGAGCGCCTTCGATGAGACGCACCCCCTGGCGCTGGGCTCGGGCGGCAACGGCATCAACGGTTGCGTCGCCAAGTGGCTCGACGAATGCGACCTGCTGTTCGGCATCGGCTGCAGCTTCACCGCGACCTCGTTCGGACTGGCGATCCCACCGGGCAAGCGCGTGATCCACGCCACGCTCGACCCGCTTGACATCGACAAGTCGGTGCCGAGCGAGCTGGCGCTGGCCGGCGACGCGAAACTCACGCTGGCGGCGCTGCTCGGAGCGGTGAAGCGCCGTGTGCCGGAAAAGCGCGATGCCTCGAAAGTCGCTCAGGCAATCAAGGCCACCGAGCGCGAGTGGCTGGCGAAGTGGGCGGCCAAGCGATCGTCCGACTCGGCGCCGTTCTCGCCCTATCGCGTCCTGCGCGATCTCTACGATACGGTCGATGTGGCCAACACGATCGTGACCCACGACGCCGGCTCCCCGCGCGACCAGCTGGTGCCGTTCTGGAAATGCACCGCCCCGCACAGCTACATCGGCTGGGGCAAGTCGACCCAATTGGGCTACGGCCTCGGCCTGGCGATGGGCGCGAAGCTCGCCTGTCCGGACAAGCTGTGCATCAACGTCTGGGGCGATGCGGCGATCGGCTTCACCGGCACCGACCTGGAGACCGCCGCGCGCGACAACATTCCGATCCTGTCGATCCTGCTCAACAACGAGGCGATGGCGATCGAGCTGCCGATCATGCCGGTCGCGACCGAAAAGTACCGCGCGACCGACATTACCGGCGACTACGCCGCGTTCGCCCGCTCGCTCGGCTGCCACGGCGAGCGGGTGACCGAGGCAAGCGAGATTGTCCCCGCGCTGAAGCGGGCGCTGGCCGCGATCGAGGCGGGGCAGCCGGCGCTGGTCGAGTTCATCACCGAGAAGGAAACGCAAATCTCACGCGGGTGAGATTTGGTCACGCAAAGGCGCGAAGAAGGCTCAACGAAGCCGCGTCGCGCGTAACCTTCGTGCCTTCGTGCCTTCGTGCCTTCGTGTCAGTCAAATGGCCGCTTCGCGGCGCACACGGGCACTTTGCACCTTTGCGTGAATCAAATCTCCTCTCTACGCTCCACGCAAACGAGAGGATCGCATGGCAGACCAACAAGACGTTATCATCGTCGGCGCCGGGCCGGTGGGGATGCTCACCGCGCTGGCGCTAGCGCAGACGGGTGCGAAAGTGACGGTGCTCGAGCAGGAGCCACACATCATCAATTCCCCGCGCGCGGCGGTCTATTTCCCTTCGACGCTGATCCTTCTCGAAGAGCTCGGCATCCTCGATGAACTGAATCAGATCGGCTTTCAGAACCGCACTTTCGGCACGCACATCCCCGAATTCGGCTATTCCTCGGTCGTCACCACCGCGCCGATCGAGGGCATTCCTTACGATTACCAGCTCCACGCCGGCCAGCACGACGTGGCCCGGGTGGCGATGGCGCACGCGGAGAAGCTGGGGGTCGAGGTGCTGTTCAACCACGAGGTTGCCGAGCTGGACGACGGCGAGGATGGTGTGCGCGTCACGGCCAAGACCGAAGCGGGCGAAAAGACGTTCAAGGCCCGGTGGCTGATCGGCGCCGACGGCGCGCGCAGCACCGTACGCAAGCTCGCCGGGATCGCCTTTGAAGGCCACACCTGGCCCGAGCGCTTCGTCGCCACCAACGTAAAGTTCGATTTCCGCAAACTGGGCTACCAGCAGGCCAACTTCGTGTGCGACCCGGTCAACATGGCGGTGATCGCCCAGCTCGACCGCGACGGGCTGTGGCGTTGCACTTATATGGAGGACGCCTCGCTGCCGCTGGAGACTTACGAGGAGCGCATTCCTCAGCGCTACGAGTGGTTCATGCGCGGCTCGAAGGATTACGTGATCGTCTCGTCGAGCCCCTACATGCTCCACCAGCGCGCCGGCGAGACGCTGCGCAAGGGCCACGTGCTGCTGGCCGGAGACGCCGCGCATGCGACCAACCCCTGCGGCGGCCTCGGCCTCACCTCGGGGGTGTGGACCGGTGTGGTGCTGGCCGACGTGCTCGGGGCCGTCATCCGCGGCGAAGAAGATGAAAGCATCCTCGATCGTTTCTCCGACGAGCGGCGGCGGGTGTTCTGGGATGTGGTCTCGCCCGCCGCGACCGAGAACAAGCGGATGCTTCAGGAGAAAGATCCCGAGCAGCGGCAGAGGGACCTCGCCGCGGTGCGCGCCTTGTCCGAGGACCCGGACTCCGGCGCGATGCTGATGCTGTTCGCCTACAAGGTCATCGGCGACGTGCTGCGCCCGGACTCGCGCTGGAAAGACGCCGACCCAACGCCGAACGTCCATCTCGATATCGCCGGGCGCCAGGGGCAGATCCATTGATGGCGAAAAGCTATCGCCCCGCCGATCTCCACACCGCGGGAGCCGCGCGCCCGCTCGAACTCGCGGCGCAGGGGTTCTTTTGGACCGGCGGAGAGATCGTCCAGCATCCGACCGCCGGGCCGGTGATGCGCGGACAGCAGTATGTCGAATACTGGATCCCGCTGGAACTCAGGCACGAATGGCCGATCGTGCTGATCCATGGCGGCGGTGGACAGGGGACCGACTTCCTCGGCACCGCGGACGGCCGCGAGGGGTGGGTGCACTGGTTCGTGCGGCGCGGGTGGGCGGTCTATGTGGTCGATAGGCCGCAGCACGGCCGCTCACCCTTCAACCCGGCGATCCAGGGGGAAATGGGCGGGGTCGGGCCGACGGTGTTCCTCGAACGCCTGTTCACCCGGCCCGAAGCCTTCGAGGACAACTATCCGCAAGCGAAGCTGCATAACAAATGGCCTGGCGACGGCACCCTCGATGACCCGGCCTTCAGGCACTTCCTTGCCGGTACCGGGCCGACGCTGGCCGATCCCGTGCAAAGCCAGATGGACGCGCAGCGGGCCGGGGCCGAGTTGCTCGACCGGATCGGCCCGGCGGTCGTGCTCAGCCATTCGGCGGGTGCTCCGCCCGGCTGGCTGATTGCGGATGCCCGGCCGGCGCTGGTCAAGGCGCTGATCGCGATGGAGCCGCTCGGCCCCCCGTTCACGGCACTCAGCGGACCACTGCCCTACGGCATAACCAACGCGCCGCTGACATACGATCCGCCGCTCGGCGAAGGGGATACGCTCGAATGGGAGGCGCGCCCCTCGCCCGGCGAGGGCCTTATCGCCGGCAAAGTCCAGAAGGAGCCGGCGCGCCGGCTGGCGAATCTCGCGCGGGTGCCGATCGTGGTGGTGACGGCCGAGGCGAGTTGGATGGCGGCCGACAATCACGCGATGGTCGATTTCCTCGCCCAGGCGGGCTGCCAGGTCGAACACGTGCGGCTGGAGGACAAGGGCGTCCACGGCAACGGCCACGCGCTGCAGCTCGAAAGCAACAGCGACGACGTGGCCGGGGTGATCGAGGCGTTGCTGCTCGACTTGCGGTTGTAAAAATGTCTCGCCAAGCGAGCTGATTGACTATATCAAATAGGTTGGAGGAGAGGTTGGTGCGCAAGTTCGCGATAGGGCTGGTTCTTTCGGTTGCCGCTGCTGCGCCCGCGCTGGCGCAGGATGCTTACCCGGCCGAGGGCGACTTGCCCGCACAGCCGGCGGTCAAGCGCGTGGCCACGCCGATCCCGCCCGCGCAGTTCGACAAGATGGTGCCCAAGCACCCCGGCCAGCTCGGCATTCTCGCCCCGGCGAATATCCACAAGCCGCGGCCCAAGCCGCCGTTTGACCTGACCGGCACCTGGTTCGTCGACTTGCGCGGCGGGTTCACCAATTTCATGTTCGGCCCGCCGTACCCGAAGTTTTACAAGCAGGGGCGCGAGGCGCTGATCGAGAGCGCCAAAGCGGCCGCCGCCGGCAAGACGTACCGCGACGCGATCGGCCAATGCTACCCGCCAGGCATGCCAATGATCATGACCCGGGTGTGGCCGCAGAACTTCATCCAGATCCCCACGGGGATCTTCATGATCAGCGCGTTCAACAACTCGGTGCGGACGATCTTCATGGACGGGCGCAAGCACACCGATCCGGACATCGTCGTGCCAAGCTACAACGGCGAATCGATCGGCCACTGGGAAGGCGACACGCTGGTTGTCGACACCAGCTATTTCGAGCCCGAGAACCACTACATCGACACCGGCATCCCGATCGACGACCAGTTCCACATGGTCGAGCGCATCAACCTGCTGAACGGCGGCAAGACGATGCGCATCAAGTACATCATGACCGACCCGACGATGTGGGAAGGCGAATGGACGTCCACCAAGGACTTCCTCAGGGAAGACCAGACCGACATCAACGAAGCCGAGTGCATCCTGCAATACAACGAGCACTTGCCGGGCACGGCGCTCGGCAGCGAAACGGCCAAGGAGCGCGGGCAGACCGAGCTCAAGGGAGTCCCCGATGGTAAGTAAGTTCCTCCGCCTTGCGGCACTTGGCATCGCCGTCGCGGCCATGCCGGTGGCCGCGCACCACAGCTTCGCGATGTTCGACCAGAAGCAGATCGTCACCCTCTCGGGCAAAGTGCACGAATTCCAGTGGACCAACCCGCACGCGTTCCTCGAGATCGACGACGCCAAGGGCAAGCGCTGGAGCCTGGAGCTCAACAGCCCGAACAATTTGAAGCGCCAGGGCTGGGTCCGCTCGTCGGTCAAGCCCGGCGACGCGGTGACGGTGCGAATGAACCCGCTGCGCGACGGCCAGCCCGGCGGCCTGTTCCTCGACTTGAAGTTCCCCGACGGCAAAGTGCTCGATTCCGGCTTGCCCAAGAACGGCCAGCCGGTGAATGTGCCCAAGCTCTAGATGTGAGACTGGCGATGACCCGATCTTCCCTCAAGCGGCTGCTCCCGGTGCTGGCGATTCTCGCCGCGCCGGCCGCGGCCCACCATTCCTACGCGATGTTCGACATGACCAGGATCATCGCCCTCGACGCCACGGTGACGACGTTCAAGTGGCAGAACCCGCACAGCTTCATCGAAGCCGATGTCAAGGCGCCCGAGGGCTCCGAGCATTGGGCGATCGAGATGACCGCGCCAAACAACCTGGTGCAGGAAGGCTGGAAGCGCACCACCGTGAAGCCGGGCGACCACGTGACGCTCTACGTCCACCCGCTGCGCAGCGGTGACAAGGGCGGCAGCTTCGCCGGGGTCAAGCTCGCCGACGGCACGGTGCTCGGGCAACAGACCCAGGGCAAGAAGAGCTGATGCGTCCTCTGCTCGCGGCGTCGCTGGCCGCTCTCGTCCTCGCCTCGCCGCTCGCCGCGCAGCAACTCGGCGCGGCGACGAAGTCCCCGCCGCCCGCGGGCGTGCAGCCGGGCCACGGCGCGGCCTATCCCAAGGGCCATTACGCCGAACTCGACAAGCTGCCCGACTGGGGCGGCGTGTGGTTCCTGACCTTCCAGGGCCGCGTGCCGGGCGCGGTCCCCGAGCCGGGGCCGAAGCTCAAGGGAGATTACCTCAAGAAGCACGAGGCGATCGCCGCCGAAGCGCACGCCAACAACGGCGTGACCAAACGCGACCGTTCGTACTGCAGCCCGCCGGGCATGCCGGGAATCATGCGCCTGGCGCAGTATCCGTACGAGTTCATCTTCGCCCCGGGTCGCGTGACGATCAACCAGGAAGCGTGGATGCAGACGCGCACGATCTGGACCGACGGACGCCAGCACCAGGACGAGCCGGACCCGACTTACATGGGGGACTCGATCGGCCATTGGGAAGGCGACACGCTGGTGGTCGACACGATCGGCATCGATCCCAATCTCGAGATCGATCACGGCTATCCCCACTCCGACAAGTTCCATCTCGTCGAGCGCATCCATCTCGATCCAGCCAACCCGGACATGCTGGTCAACGAGATGACGATGGACGATCCCGACGCGCTCGCCGAGCCTTATCACACCACCGCCCGTTATCGCCGCGACCGTTATGGCGCGCTGCTGGAGTTCGAATGCTCGCAGAACGACCGCAATCCGGTCGATGCGTCGGGCAACACCGAGTTCAAGTAAGCGAGTCCCGTGTTGGGACACATTGCGAAAAGAGGGCTTGTTGACGCTGTCAACAGGCCTGCATACACCCGCCCGCGATCGGACAATAACCATAACTGTGGGGGTGAATGCTTGACGTCTATAGCTGGGAGCCCAACGCCAATTCCGGTAAGCCTTTGTTCTGTTTACATGAAAAAGGAATTCCGTTTACTTACCACTACATCGACCTGGTCGCCCACGAGCACCATGGCGACAAATTCCTCGCGATAAATCCGGACGGGACGGTCCCGGCGATCGTCCACGACGGCTTTACGATGACCGAGAGCACGCCCGCTATGGAGTACATCGACGAGGCGTTTCCTGGTCCGCCCCTGCGGCCCGCCGCCCCCTTTCGCCGCTGGCAGATGCGCATCCTGCTGCGCTACCTGGACAACGTCGTCACCCCATCGCTGGCGATGGTCGCCGCCAATCGCGCCGCCGGCCCGCCCCTCACCGGACGGGACGCGGACGAGATCAGGGCCAACCTGGACCGCATCCCGCTGCCCGAACGGCGCGCGATGTGGGACAAGCTCATGTTCGACGGGACCTCGCCGCGTGACATCGAGGAATCGCAGCGCCGGGTGATGGAGGCCATCCGCCGCTTCGACAGAGTGCTCGCCCGCAACCCATGGCTGGCCGGAGAGACCTTCTCGCTCGCCGATATTGGCGTTTTCGCCACCTTCCACGCGCTGCCGCTGGAGGACGACTACGAGGTCGGCGACGTCTGGACGCCGCACCTGATGCGCTGGCTGCGCGCCTGCCATTCACGGCCGGCGCTTCAGGCTGCCTTCGGCATGAGCCGAGGGCCCATCGCCCGGCGCGCGGCGGACGTGCGCCGGCAATTGGGCGTGGCGGGCGTGGAACAGGCATGATGCGGCTCCATTTTGCCGCGGGCTCGGCCCATTCCGCCTCGGTCCGCATTACGCTCGCCGAAAAGGGCCTCGAGCCCGAGCTGCACCGGCTCAACCTGGTTCATTTCGAACAGCACGCGCCGGCCTTCGTCGCCCTCAACCGGCATGGGGCGGTGCCTGTGCTCGAAGACAGCGACCATGTGGTGATCGAAACCTTCCTGATCCTCGAATACCTCGAGGACACCCACCCGGAGCCGCCGTTGATCGGCGATACCCCACGCCAGCGCTACCTCGCACGGAAATGGGGGAAGTACGTCGAGACTCACCTTGCGCCGCACCTGGCGATCGCGCGCTGGGCGGCGCTCAACGGCAAGGTGCCCGAGGATGCGGTGGCGCGTCTAGCCAATCTCCACACCGCGCGCTGCGAGCTGTGGCTGCGCGCCCGCGGCGGGTTTGACAAGGACCAGCTCGCCGTTTCCGCCCAAGCGCTGAGCATTGCCGCCCGGCGGATCGCCGCCGATCTGGCCGACAACGACTGGCTCGCCGGGGACCGTTTCAGCTTGGCCGACATCGCGGTCTACCCGCACCTCGCGCAGTTCGGCGCGCTCGGGCTCGCGGTGGCGCCGCCGGTCGAAGCCTGGCTGAAGCGCGTCGCCGCGCGGCCCTCGGTGCAGGCGATCGCCGGGGACCTGTTCCCGCTCGCGACGATGGGGCCGGAGCCGGGGCGGTGGGGGTGAGCGGCCACACCTGTTAAGGCCTGCGTCGGCCCACATGCGGCCGGGCTGGGAGCGCTAAGGGGCGATCAAGTTTATCGCCGCTCAGGCCCGGGCTTCCACCACGCCGGCGCTATTGTGCCTCAGCGCGGCCAGCACGGTGTCGACTATGGCGGGCGCATTAAGGCCCGCTTCGTCGTATTGCTTCTCCGGCGCGCCCTGATCGATGAACAAGTCCGGCAAGCGCAGGGTGCGGATTTTCAGGCCGGCATCGGTCAGGCCTTCGTCGCTAGCAAGAGTGAGGACATGCGCGCCGAGCCCGCCGATCGAGCCTTCCTCGATCGTCACGATCACTTCGTGGGTCGCCATCAGCTTGCGGATAAGCTCGGAATCGAGCGGCTTGGCAAAGCGCAAGTCGGCGACGGTGGTCGACAGGCCCCGGCCTTCGAGCTGATCGGCCGCCTTGAGGGCTTCCGCAAGGCGCGTGCCGAGCGAAAGCAGGGCGATCTTGCTGCCCTGGCGCACGATGCGGCCTTTGCCGACCGCGAGCCGCTCGGGTGTTTCCGGCAAGGCCACGCCCGTGCCCCCGCCGCGCGGATAGCGAAAGGCGATCGGGCCTTCGTCGTGTTCGGCCGCGGTGTAAACCATGTGGACCAACTCGGCCTCGTCGGCGGGTGACATCACCACGAAATTGGGCAGCGTGGCGAGATAGGTGAGGTCGAAACTGCCCGCGTGGGTCGCCCCGTCCGCCCCGACGAGACCGGCGCGATCGATGGCGAAGCGAACGGGGAGGTTCTGGATCGCCACATCGTGCACCACCTGGTCGAAGGCGCGCTGCAGAAAGGTCGAATAGATCGCGCAGAACGGGCGCATGCCCTGGGCGGCGAGCCCGGCGGCGAAAGTCACCGCGTGTTGTTCGGCGATGCCGACGTCGAACGCGCGCGCCGAATGCGCAGCGGCGAACTTGTCCACCCCCGTGCCGCTCGGCATCGCCGCGGTGATCGCGCAGATGCGTGGATCGGTCTCGGCCAGCTTCGCCAGCGTTTCGCCGAACACGTTCTGGTAGGAGGGCGGCCCGCCCGCGCTTTTCTTCTGTTCGCCGGTGATGACGTCGAACTTCTGCACGCCGTGGTACTTGTCGGCGCTGTTTTCGGCAGGAGCGTAGCCCTTGCCCTTCTTGGTCACGACGTGGACTAGGATCGGGCCTTCCTCGGTGTCGCGCACGTTTTCGAGCACCGGGACGAGCTGATCGAGATTATGCCCGTCGAGCGGGCCGACGTAATAGAAGCCGAGTTCCTCGAACAACGTGCCCCCGGTGACCATGCCGCGGGCGAACTCTTCGGCCTTTTGCGCGGTGTCGTGAGCGCGGCGGGAAATCCGGCGGATCGCCTTCTTGGCGAAGTGGCGCAAGTGGAGGTAGCTCGGGCTCGAAACCAGCCGCGCGAGGTAACCCGAAAGCCCGCCGACAGGGGGGGCGATCGACATGTCGTTGTCGTTGAGGATCACTACCAGGCGGTTCCCGGCCGCCTCGGCATTGTTCATCGCCTCGTAGGCCATGCCGGCGCTCATCGCTCCGTCGCCGATCACCGCGATCGCCTTGCCCGGCTTGTCGTTGAGCTTGTTGGCCACCGCGAACCCGAGCGCCGCGCTGATCGAGGTCGACGAATGCGCCGCGCCGAAGGGATCGTACTCGCTCTCGCTGCGCCTGGTGAAACCGCTCAGGCCTCCGCCCTGGCGCAAGGTGCGGATGCGGGCGCGCCGGCCGGTGACGATCTTGTGCGGATAGGCCTGATGGCCGACATCCCAGATCAGCCGGTCGTCCGGCGTGTTGAACACGTAGTGCAGGGCGACGGTCAGCTCCACGACACCGAGCCCGGAGCCCAGGTGGCCCCCGGTGCTGCCGACCGCATCGATCATCTCGGTGCGCAATTCGTCGGCCAGCTGCCGCAACTGGCTCTGCTCGAGCTTGCGAATGTCGGCCGGGACATCGACCGTATCGAGCAGCGGCGTTGCGGGACCCGAGGTCATGCGCGCCGCTTACACGCGCGACGCCGACGTGTCGATGAACGACCGGTGACGATTGCGTGAGGAATTGCTGAGGGTTGCAGTCAGCTCGCGCATTCGTTGCACAGGCCGCGCAGCTCCACCACTGGACGCACATCGGCAAAGCCGTGGCGGCGGCCGGCCTCGCGCAGGGCGTCGGTCAGCTTGTCGTCGTCGAGGTGGATCGCGTGGCCGCAATCGTCGCAGATCAGGAAGATGCAGTCGTGCTGGCAGCCGGGGTGGGTGTTGACGAGGTAGGCGTTGGCGCTCTCGATGCGGTTGGCGAGATTGGTGCGCACGAACAGATCGAGGATGCGATACACGCTGTTCGCGGCTACCCGCTTGCCGCGCCGCTTGCCGAGCTCTTCGGCGATGTCGTAGGCCGAGGCCGGGCGCTCCTGATCGGCCAGCGCTTCGAACACATCGGCGCGCATCTGCGTCCATTGCTCGCCCGCCGCGCTGAGCACGTGCTCCGCCTCGGCGAGAAGCTTGTCGCCAGAGTGCTCGCGATGCTGATGATGCGCGTGGCCAGCCATGGGCTCGATATAGGCGGGCTGCCGGCCCGCGGCAATCAGCCGGTCTGGAACGTCGGGTTGTACAGCGAGGGGTATAGCTTCTTGAGCGCCGCGACCTTTGGCAGATCCCAATAGCGGATATAAGGATGGGTCGGGTTCTTCTCGGCGAAGTCCTGGTGATAGCCTTCCGCCGGGTAGAACGGCTTGTCCGCGGCGATGCCGGTCACGATCGGCGACTTCCACTTCCCACTGGTCTTCAACTGCGCGAGATAGGCCGCGGCGACGTCGTGCTGTTCCTTGTTCAGCGGGACCAGCGCCGCGTTGTACTGTGTGCCCTCATCCGGACCCTGGCGGTTCCGCAGGGTCGGGTCGGCGATCACTGAAAAGAACACCTGCAGCAACTGGTCGTAGCGGACGACTTTGGGATCGTACGTCACCTTGACCGATTCGCGGTATCCGGTGGTGCCGGTCGAGACTTGTTCGTAGTTCGGGTTGCGGGCGTCGCCGCCGTCATAGCCCGAGATCGCGCTGTGCACGCCCTTGACGTGGCTGAAGACCGCCTCGACCCCCCAGAAGCACCCGCCCGAGAAGATCGCCGTCTTCAGACCCGGACCTTCATGCGCGACGCGCTTCGCGGCGGGAGCGGCGACGACGCTTTCGGCAGCGTTTGCGGGAGTTTGGCAGGCGGTTACCGCGAGCGCGGCGGCGAGGAGGGCAAAATGGTGTCTCATGCCCCGCTTATAGCATGGTGTGCGCGAATTGTGCAGCCATGACGAGCGTAGTCACCCCAAAACCCAGGAAGAAGGCGCGATAGAGATCGGGTTTGAACATGCCCATTGGGTGACTCAAGCTTTCGTGCGGTCGTGTTGGATGCCCCTGGGGCTAGGGGCCCAGACCTTGCGAAAGTTTGAATGTCGAGTTTCAAATGGTTCAGAATGGCGCCCTGCGCGACGAGCTGTTCGCGCCTTGCGACGAAGCGCGGGAACCTAGTGCCGGAAGTGGCGCATTCCCGTGAAAACCATCGCCAGGCCGGCATCGTTCGCCGCGGCGATAACCTCGTCATCGCGGAGCGATCCACCCGGCTGGATTACCGCGGTAGCTCCGGCTTCGGCGGCCGCGAGCAGGCCATCGGCGAACGGGAAGAAGGCGTCGGAGGCGACGGCGCTGCCCACGGTCCGCGGGGCGGCCCAGCCATAAGCCTCCGCCGCCTCGCGCGCCTTGATCGCCGCGATTCGCGCGCTGTCGCGGCGGTTCATCTGGCCGGCTCCGATGCCGGCGGCGGCCCCGTCCCTGGCATAGACGATCGCATTCGACTTCACGTGCCGGGCAACCGTCCACGCGAACAGGCAGTCCTTGAGTTCCTGCTCGCTGGGCTCCCGCCGGGTCACCACCTTGAGGTCGCCGGAGCCAATCGAACCGTTGTCACGGCTCTGCGCAAGCAGGCCCCCGGCAATCGGTTTGAGCAGCAGGCCGCCGCGGCGAGGATTGGGCAGCTCGTCGATCAGCAGCAGGCGCAGGTTCTTCTTGCCGGCGAACGCCGCGCGCGCGGTCTCGTCGGCCCCCGGGGCGACGACCACTTCGGTGAATATCTCGCAGATCGCCTCCGCCGTCGGCCCGTCGAGCGGCCGGTTCACGGCGACGATGCCGCCGAACGCCGAGACGCTGTCGCACTGCAGCGCATCGGTCCACGCCTGCAGCAGCGTCGGAGCCTGGGCGACCCCGCACGGGTTGGCATGCTTGACGATCACCACCGCCGGGTCACCGTCCTTGAACTCGGCGGCCAGTTCCAGCGCGGCATCGGCGTCGTTGTAGTTGTTGTAGCTGAGCTCCTTGCCTTGCACCTGCTCGGCCTGGGGCAGGCCGCTCACGTGCGGCCCGACGGGCGCATAGACCGCCGCCTTCTGGTGCGGGTTTTCGCCATAGCGCAGTTCGGCAAGCTTGCGGCCGTTGAGCGCGATCATGTCGGGGAACATCTGCCCCTGGTCGGCGAAAGCGAACCACTGGCTGATCATCGCGTCATAGGCGGCGGTGGCAGCGAAAGCCTTGGCCGCCATCGCCTTGCGGAACGCGAGCGTGGTCGCCCCGTCGTGCGCAGCCAGCTCGTCGTACAGCGCGTCGTAGTCGGCCGGATCGGTGACGATCGTGACGTAGCGATGGTTCTTGGCCGCCGAGCGCACCATCGACGGGCCGCCAATGTCGATATTCTCGATCACCGTGTCGCGGTCGGCGCCGCTCATCACGGTTTCCTCGAACGGGTAAAGGTTAACCACAACGAGATCGATTGCGTCTATTTCGTGCGCGTCCATGGCGGCGGCATGGTCGGGATCGTCACGCACTGCGAGCAAGCCGCCGTGGATCGCCGGGTGGAGCGTCTTGACCCTCCCGTCCATCATTTCGGGAAAGCCGGTCACCTCCGCCACGTCGCGCACGTCGAGACCCGCCTCGCGCAAGGCGCGCGCGGTGCCGCCGGTCGAGATCAGCTCGACCCCGGCCTTGGCCAGCTTGCTGCCGAGGTCGGCCAGGCCGCTCTTGTCGGAGACGGACAGCAGGGCCCGCCGGATCGTCACTTCGGTCATAGGTAAGGTTCTAGCCCAGTTTCTTGAGCAGCCAGGAGAAGCTTCCCCCGCTGCGCGATTCCATGCCTTCTAACACCAGTTGCACGGTGGGTTGAGGCCGGCCTTCGCCGTCCACCCACAGGCTCTCGTCGATCATGACTTCGCCGCCGACCGAGAGAAACTGCCAGTAGCTGCCATCGGGCAACGCCAGATGCACGCCGCGCTTGCTGCCGGTCAGCGTCGCCTCGATCCCGGCGCCGAGATGGAAGCGGATGGCGTAAGGGATTTTGCCGCGCTTGGCCCGGCGTCCGGCCGGAACCAGCAAGTCCTCGCCGCGCAATTCGGTTCCGTCGTCGCGCAGGATCAGGATTCGGCGGTGGATCAGGCCAAAGCGCTGGCCATAACCGTCGTGGCCGGCCTCCAGCCGGGTCGCGGTGCCCTGGCCGCTTTCGACAAGACGCCGGTCGACCTCGACTTCTCCGACGCCATTGCCAAGCTTTCCGTTGATGAGCACCGCGGTGGAATTGGCCTCGCCGAGCGTGAGCGTGGAATGCGCCGCCGTTCCACGCAGGCCCTGCTCGATCCGAACCGGAACCTGGCCGCCGGCAAAGGCGGCGCCGCCGCAGTTGACGATCAGGCGCTGCCCGCCGTGCGACATCTCGAACGCCAGGGTTGAGGCGCAGCCGAAGCGGGTATGCCGCGCCAGCGGGGGCGGCGCGGCGTCGAACTGCAGCGCCGTCCGGCCGGCGGAGATGCGCTGGTAGCCCCACTGGCGCGCGTCCCGCAGCGGGCGGGTGCGCACACCGCTGGCCTTGACCAAAGTTGCGATGCGCTCGGCCGAGATCGCGCCCGCGCCTTGCCAGCTGCCGAGCCCGCCGTCCGTATGGAGCAGCGTCAGCAACGGAGGGACCAGCATCCGCTCCATCGTCTGCACCGCTTGCGGCGGATCGCGCCGTGTCGCGCGGTAGCAGGCGCCGAGGCGGACCAGCAGCGCGATGGCTTCCATCTGGTCGAGCGGGCTGCGCGAGAGCACGCCGCCGTCATCGCCGACCAGCTCCCCCAGCGAACGCACTAGGCCCGCTTCGCCGTAAAGCCGGCGCGGCTTGCCGTCGGGCAGCAGCAAGCCGGCCGCCACGATCGCGCACCACGCGGCGAGCTCCGCCAGCCGATCCTCCGCCTTGCCGACATTGCGGTCGAGCCAGCGCGCGGTCTCGCCCAGCGCGGCGAGCGTGCGGCGGCGCAAGCGCTTGTCGTTTCCGGAGAGCAGCAGCGGCGCGTGGACCAGCCAGTTGAGCACGCGATGACCCGCTTGCGACACCTTCCAGGCCGAGCCTTTGCCGGCGTGCGGATTGGCCTCGAGCCAGGCCACGAGGATGCGTTCGGCCGTCGCCGTGCCATGCTGGCGCGGAGCGCTCGCCTCGAGATCGGCCAGCCACGAGAACCCATGGATCGCGCGCTCGACCGGCGGCGTCAGGCGCGCGACGGGCGAGAAGTCCATCTGCCCGATCGGAGCCTTGATCCCGTGGATGAGGAAATGACCGGCGCGCAGCGCCATTCCAGCGACACGATCGCCGGGGAGCGGATTCTCCACGGTGGCGAGTAGCCGCAACGCGGTGCGCTTGCGAAAAGGCGCGACGAGCGTCGGCCCGGGCACGCCCAGGCGATAGGCGAGGCGGATCAGGCGTTCGCCCGGCGTGGTTTCGGGAGGCGTGAAATCGCGCAGCGCCAGCGCGCGGCCAGGATCGGCCCGCGCGGCCGCCGGTTTGGCCGGCTTTCGCGCTGCGGGCTCGACGAGCGGCTCGGCCGGTTCCGGATCGAGCGGGATGGCCATCGACTCTCCTTCGCCGCGCCTCGCGCCATCGAGCGCGAGGCGCGCCTGGAGCAGGCTCTCGCTCATGTGCCCGCGCCTTTCAAGGCGGCGATATTGCGCGCGTAAGCCTCGGGCCCACCGTTGAAAGTGGCCGACCCGGCGACCAGCACATCGGCTCCGGCTTCGACGCACTGCCGGGCGGTCTCGGGCGTGACCCCGCCGTCAACCTCGAGCCGGATGTCGCGGCCCGAGGCGTCGATCATCTTGCGAACGGCGGCGATCTTCTTGAGCTGGCCGGGGATGAAGCTCTGCCCGCCAAAACCCGGGTTGACGCTCATCACCAGAACCAGGTCGATCGCGTCGAGCAGGTAATCGAGCATTTTCGCCGGCGTTCCCGGATTGAGGGATATGCCGGCCTTCTTGCCCAGCGCCTTGATCGCCTGCACCGTGCGGTGGATGTGCGGGCCGGCCTCGGGGTGCACGGTGATGATGTCCGCTCCGGCGTCGGCGAACAGTTCGAGCCATAGATCGATCGGGCTCACCATCAGGTGCACATCGAACGGCTTGCCGGTGTGCGGCCGCAAGGCTTTGACCACGGCCGGGCCAATTGTGAGATTGGGCACGTAATGCCCATCCATCACGTCGACATGAATCCAGTCGGCGCCCGCCGCGTCGACCGCTCGCACCTCTTCCCCCAGCCGGGCGAAATCGGCCGACAGGATCGATGGCGAGATGAGCGGTGCGGTCATGGCTCGCCTTAAGGCCTTAACGGCCCCGGACAAGTCAACAAGCGCCCGGCGGTCCTTTTCCACACGGGAGGCAGCCCACGCCCCTCTTCGGGCCAAAATCGACCATGACCGCGAGGGATGATTTTGCCAGCGAGGCGGTGACGGGACCTCGCGTTTCAGCGATCTGCATCTTCTTCAACCAGGACCGGTTCCTTGCAGATGCCGTCGCCAGGATGCGCTAGGTGCATCGCATGACCCGACTCACGCGAGCGATGCTGCCGTGAACCGCCCTGTGTCAGGCATCACCGGGACGATGGTGTCGGTGATATGCATTTTTTTCAACGCGGAGCGATACATCGCCGAAGCCGTCGACAGCGTGCTCGCCCAGGAGGGGGCCGATTTCGAGGTGTTGCTGGTGGATGACGGCTCAACTGACGCCAGTGGCGCCATCGCCCGTGGCTACGCGGCGCGGCTGCCCGGGCGCGTACGCTACTTGCACCACCCGGACCACGCCAACCGCGGCATGAGCGCGGCGCGCAATCTCGGCCTTCGCCACGCGCGCGGCGCCTTCATTGCCTTCATCGACGGCGACGACCGATGGCGGCCGGGCAAGCTCGCCGAGCAACTGGCGATTTTCGCCGCCCAGCCGGACGCGGCGATGGTGTGCGGCACGGTCAACTACTGGGGCAGCTGGGAAGGGCGCGCCGATCGGCTGATCCCGACCGGCCACACGCTCGATCGGCTTTCGCGGCCGCCGGGGGCGCTGCTGGCGCTTTACCCGCTGGGTTCGATGGACGCGCCGTCTCCATCGGACATCATGGTGCGCCGGGCGATCGCCGAATCCGTCGGTGGCTTCGAGGAGGAGTTCACCGGCCTGTACGAGGATGTGGTGTTCTTCGCCAAAGTGTTCGCCGGCGCGCCGGCGTGGTTTTCCAGCCGGGTCTGGGTGGACTATCGGCAACATCGCGACAGTTCCTCGGCGTCGGTTGTCCCGCAGCGCTATCTCGCCGTGCGCCGTCGCTTCCTCGCCTGGCTCGCGGAATATGTGGCAAACGGGGCGATCGTCTCGAAGAGACGCGTGATGCGAGCCATCGCGCTCGCCGAATGGGAGCTGGACCATCCGCGCACGGCGAGGTGGCTTCGCCGGGTGCGCAAAGCCTACTGGGCTCTGCGCGGCTAGGCTCTCGCGGCCAGCTTGCGCAGCCGCGCGGTCACTCGCCGCCGCTGGTGGCGAACGATGGGTCGCCAGTCGAGCAGCAAGGACAGCTTCGGCCACCGGGTCTTGAGCCAGAACCGCGCCGGTCCGTCGCGCGCCAGAATTTCGACGCGTGGAAGGTCGTAGCGCGCGCTGGTCGGTCCGGCGCGGCCCCGGCGCAGGCCGAAAGCCGCGAGGAACCCGGCCTCGCGCACCGCGGCCCTGCCATTCTCGTTGCTCTCGCCGTGCGGGTACGCAAAAAAACGCGGCCGCGGCAGGCCTTGGTCGGCGAGATCCTCCGCCGCGCCCGAGGTCTCAACGGGCAGTTCCTGGACGGAAAGCCCGGGCATCGGGCGGTGCGTGCGCGAGTGACAGCCCACCTCGACACCCGATGCGACGAGGTCGCGCAGCCCTGTTTCGTCGAGCAGGCGCAGGGTCCGCGAGCCTGCGATGTTGTCCCACTCGTTGGTTCCGGAAGCCATGCCGGTGACCGCGAAGGCGAGGGCGCGGATGCCGCGCGGCAACAGTATCCTTTGTGCGGCGTCCGCCAGCTCTGCGTAACAATCGTCAAAGGTCAGCAGGACCGCCTTTGCGGGCAGCCGCCCCCGGCCTTCCAGGGCCGCCGCGAATTCGTCGGGCGTGATGAAGACGAAGCCGTGCCCCAGCAGCCGTTCGATCTGTCGGATGAACCGGCCCGGCGGAAGGCCGTAATCGGCCAGCACCGGATCGCCGGAAAGATCGATCAGGGCGTGATAGCACAGCACCAGCGCTTGCCGGCTACGGGGAATACCGCCCGCCGCATGCACGCCCGACCAGTACACCAGATCGCGCGCCGCGAAGAACAGCTTGGCCGCCAGTGGGCGCAACGCTCGCGGGAGACGGCGATCGATCTTCGCCAACACGATGGCTGCCTCACGCACAGCGACCGTCGCCCACGCGATCCCGGCGAGCGGGCGTAAGACGGCGCGCGCCTTCCACGACAACGCCTCATGCAGCCGAAAGAGCTCCTCCGCCCGCTCGGGATGCTTGCGGGCGAAGGCGACGTCGGCCGAGCCGGCCTGGAAATACTGCCGCAGGTGATGCCGCGGTGTGACCACGTAGCGTTGGAAGGCAACCGCTTGCGGGTTGAAGCAGACGCGAAATCGCTCGAGCAGACGCACGCCGAAATCGAAGTCCTCGTTTCCGTAGGTACCGCCGGCCGTGAACGCCTGGTCGAAACCACCCACTGCGTCGAACACTTCGCGGCGCACCGACAGGTGGCCACCGAGAAGATCGAACAGTGAAAGCGGGGCGCCCGCACTCAGCGCAGCGGCGCGCGCTTCGGCCCATTTGCCAACCCCTTCGGCGAGCAATCCAGGCGGCGAGGCCGGATCGAGCGGGATGTGTCCGAGCACGGCATCCGCGCCGTTCGCATGACTGCTCGCATGTTGGGTGACGATGTCGCGCTGGCAAATCATGTCGTCGTCGAGGAACAGCAGGATTTCACCGCCCGCCGCCGCGGCTCCTCGATTTCGTGTCGCCGCCAGCCCGGCATTCTCCTGAACGATGATCCTGGTCGGGAACGGGCAGGGGATTGCGGCCAGCGCCTCGGCAGATCCATCGGTTGATCCGTCGACGACCACGAGTAGTTCCAACGGACCGGCGTACTCCACTTGCGCTATCGCCCGCACCGCGTCGCACACCACGTCCCGGCGCTGAAATGTCGGGATGATGATCGAGAACGAGGGCGCGCTCACTGTCAGACCATCGCTTCGTAATATGAAAGCTCCCGCAATGGCCCGACTTCGACAACCCGCCCGTCACGGAGCACGATCCCCTGCTGGCATGCCGCGAGCGTGCTGCGGCGATGACTGATGACGAGCGCGGTGCGGAAGTGCCTGCGCTCCCTGAGCAGCGTCATGATTTCGGCCTCCGAAATCGCGTCCACCGCGCTGGTCGCCTCGTCGAGGATCAGCAGGTCGGGCTTGCGCAGCAAAGCCCGGGCAAGCCCGACGCGCTGCCGCTGGCCTCCCGACAGGTTGAGCCCTTCGAGGCCGAGCCGCGTGGCATAACCGGCCGGCAGGCTGGCGATGAAGCCGGCCGCGCCGGCTGTCCGGGCCGCGTCTTCGATCTCAACCTGTGTCGCGCCCGGGCGCGCATAAGCAATGTTTTCCGCCACGGTCCCGTCGAGCAGATCGGTGTCCTGCCCGGCAATGGCGATCCGTTTGCGCCAGAGCGCCGGGTCCAGCTCGGCAACCGGCTGGCCGCCGTGGAAGAGGGCGCCCGAAGCCGGCTCGACCAGCCGGCAAAGCAAATTGATCAGCGTGGTCTTGCCCGCGCCCGACTTGCCGATGAGAGCCGTCGCCGTGCCCGGTTCGATGGCGAGGGTCACCTCGTGGACCGCCGGGCTGCCGTCGGGGTAGCTGTAGGACACCTGATCGAAGCGGATGGGCTGGTCGATCGCCTCCGTCGCCGCCGCACCGGCAAGACTCGCCGGCGCCGGCTCCTGCGCAAGCAACCATTCCATCTGCCGCAGGGGCCCGCTTTGCGCGGCTATCTCGACACGCGAGCGCCCGATTACGAGCGCGTAAGGCTGCGTGCGCGACAACAGGACCAGATAAGCGGTGATCTCGGGGATCGAGACGCCTTTCTCGTAAGCCATGATCAGAACGATCACGAACACGGCCGAAATCATCACTTCGACCAGCGGGCGGACGGCGACCGATGTGCGCTGAATACCGAAGATGCCCTCCCGCACCCGTTCCGAGGCATCGGCGAATTTGCGAAATTCGCGCGGTTGCTGGCCGAAAACCCGAATAGTGCGCATCGCGCCGACAACCGCCAGCATCCGTTCGCCAAGCAGGTGAGCAAGAGCGTTCACCTGGCGGCTCAGCCCGCGCTGACGCCGCTGGACCAGCAGCAAGGCGCCTTCGATTACGACCGCACCCAGCACGACGATGACCGACAGCTCCCAATTCAGCCACACAAGCAACGCACCGAACACGACCAGTGTGACGGCCGCGGGAACGATGTTGAGCGCCGCGCGGACAGCATCCGAGGCAAACCAGCAATCGTTGGAGATGATCTGAACCAACCGCGCGCGCTCGTTGCGCAGGAAGAAGGCGTAATCGAGCGCCAGGAGCCGCTCGCACAGGGCGTTGCGCATATCCCGCCCGATTCGGACGTCGATGTCTGCGATAAGGATGTTGTTCGCCGCCTGAATCACGCCTTTGGCAAGAATGAAGCCCATCATTGCCGCGCCGAGCGCGAAGATCCGGGTCTGCGTGTCGAGGGCGCCCGTGGCCATTGCCAGCTCGCGGATCGGGCCTGGCACGCTTACCGGGATCGTGCCGGGCAGAAGAAGGGCGATCAACGGGATGAGCAGCCCGATGCCGATTCCTTCGAGCAGGCCGGCCAGCACTCCCAGCCCCGCGACCACCGGCATCAGCCAGGCGTATCCGCGGAATATCGATGCGAGCCGGCCGCGCGATCGGATCAAGCGCATGGCGGTCTTGCCGCGAGCCGGTCGAAATCAGTCACATGTCCCCCGGCCATCCACCCCGCCGTGTCTTCTAAGGCGCAGCGCCATGCAAGACAATCACGGCGTCGGCGGCCGTCGCTCCTTTACCAGCGAGGTCTCACGACGTAGGATCGCGGCCAGGGTCAGCCATCAAGCGATCAGGGACCGTGGAGGGATCGCCTCGGTTTCTGTGTCCGAAGGCGAGGTCGGGTTCTGGCTATTATCCAACGGATCGGCGATTCGCCGGTCGCGCTGCATAGACACGCCACCTATTCGGTGGCCGTCGTCATTCCGGTATTCAATCGTGTTCGCTTTCTGCGCGACGCGCTGCGCAGCGTCTTCGTCCAGACCTTGCCGCCGGATGAAATCATCGTCGTCGATGACGGATCGGATGACGACCCGGCCTCGATCGTGGCCGCTTTTCCCGGCGTTCGCCTTATCCGCCAGACCAATGCCGGCCCCTCGGCGGCGCGCAACGCCGGCATCGCGGCGACTGCGTCGAATTACGTGGTGTGCCTCGACAGCGACGATATCCTGCTGCCTACGGCGATCGAAAGCAACCTCGCCTGTTTCGCCGAAAATCCCGGCGTGGCGTTCGTTTACGGCGGACACCAGCGGGTCGACGAGGCGCTGAAGCCCATCGGCCCACCCTACTTCGCGCCGATGGCTCGCGACGCCTATCACGACTTGCTGCGGAACAACCATGTGCACATGCTCGGCACGGTCATGTTCGACCGCGCCACGCTGCTTGAAGACGGCGGGTTCGATCCAGACGTATATCGGTCGGAAGATTACGAGCTCTTGCTGCGGCTGGCGCGCCGGTCTCCGATTGCCGGCCATCCCGGCCTGGTGGCGCAATATCGCATCCACCGAGCCAATCTCTCCGGGCGCCCGGCCGAAATGGCCGTTTCCGCGCTCGCCGCGCAGGAGCGCCACCGACCCGAGGAAAGCGACCTTGCCGGCCAGCGCGCGTATGCGATGGGCAAACGAATACTTGCGCGCACTTATGCCGTCAGCGCTTGGCGTTCTGATTCCGGCGCTCCAAGGGCAGGCAAGTGGGAGGACCGACTGGAGATGGCACGCATCGCTCCCTTTTCATCGATCGGCGCGGCGTTGTGGCAGTTCGCCCGGCGGCATCTGCCGCCAGCAGTGACGAACCGCATAAAGGCCCTTCTCGGCCGGGGCGCCCCCGCCTTGGGCAAGGTTCAGATGGGGGACCTTGCACGCAAGCGACCGATCAGCTGGCATTACGGTTACGATCGCGGCACGCCGATCGATCGTTATTACATCGAGAATTTTCTCGACCGCCACACGTCTGACGTCCGCGGCCGGGTCCTCGAAATCGGCGACGACAGCTACAGCCGGCGGTTCGGATCGGGCATCACGCAACAGGACGTGCTGCATGTCGATCCGCACGCGCCCGGCGCCACGATTACTGGCGACCTCTCCCGGGGCGGCGTGCTGCCGAACGAAGTGTTCGACACGATGATCGTGACCCAGACGCTGCAATTCATTTACGATATCGCGGCGGCGGTGCGCGAACTGCATCGCGGGCTAAAGCCGGGCGGAGTTCTGCTGGTCACCCTGCCCGGCGTCGCCTCCGTCGACCGGGGAGAATTCGCCGATACCTGGTACTGGTCGATGACGACGAAATCGGTCGAGCGATTGTTCGGCGATGTGTTCGGCGCGGCCAACATCTCGATCGGCGCTCACGGCAACGTCTATGCCGCGACGTGTTTTTTTCAGGGCCTTGCTCTCGAGGAGATCAACCGCGGCTGGCTCGACCATTTCGATCCCAGCTATCCGATGATCGTGACCGTCCGCGCACGCCGTTCCGAGTAACAAAGGCCGGTTGCCGAGATTAAGCGCCAATTCACGCGCGGGCCGCTAGCGGCGGCCCTCAATCGTGCACAATCAGGACACGTGGAGCAAAGCGAAGCGATGAGACCGTTCGTACCCTTGATGCTGAGCGCCGCGGCGCTGGCCGCGTTCGGCACCGCCGGCGGATCCGCGGCGGATCCTGCCTACAAGCATTTGCTGGCGAACGACCCGGGGCGCTGCGCCGCCGGATCGGCGGTGAAGGTCGAGATCAGCGGCATAACGCCCGCCAAGGGCACCTTGCGGGTACAGCTTTACCGCAGCACGGCCCAGGACTGGCTGCAGAAGGGCCATTGGCTCAACCGCGTCGAAGTGCCGGTGCATGCCGGCTCGACGACAGTCTGCATGCCGGTCCCTGGTCCCGGCACATACGGCATCGCCGTTCGCCATGACGTCAACGGCAACGGCCAGACCGACATCCGCACCGACGGCGGCGGTATGTCGAACAATCCGCCGATCAGCATCCTCAATCTCGGCAAGCCGAGTTACAAGAAGACCGCGTTCACCGTCGGCAACGAGGTGAAGGCGATCGCCATCCGGATGCGCTACTTCTAGCCATCCCCCACGAGGCGGCGCACCAGCGCCAGGTCCTCGGGCTTGTCGACGTCGATCGCCGCGCGGCCATCGGTGGCCGGCACGAGGGCGGCGTCGACGCCCAGTGCGCGCCCGAGGCGGGCCATCGCTTCGGCCAGCGTCAGTTTGCCGCGCCAATAGCTCCACAGCGTCCCGACACCGAGGCGGCGGGCGATGCGCCACGGGCGCTTGCGGTCAGCCTCGACCTGGCGCCACGCAGCGATCGCGTTGGCCGCGGCGGGCGTCGCCAGCAGGAACAGGTTGCACCCCGACCATTGCCCGTCGGCGAAGCCAAGCCAGGTCCGCCGAGTGTCGGGCGCCGCCGCTTCGACCCGATCGCGCCGGGCGAGCATGACGGCAACGTCCGCTTCGGGCGGCGTCCCGGCGACAAACGCCGCGATCCAGCCGCTTTGCAACAGCGGGTTGTCTCCAGTGGTCACCAGCAGCGGCGCACCGAACCGGTCGAACGCGAGGGCGACGCTTTCGCTCGGGCCCCGCGCGGTCGGCAGCAGAATGACGCCGAGGCGGCGCGCTTCGGCCTCGACCGCCGGGTGATTGGCCGAAACCGCGATGGAGCCAACACCGGCGTCCGCCAGGGCCGCCACGACGTGTTCGAGCAGCGTCTTGCCCGCAAGCTTCGCCAGCACTTTATGCGGGACGCCTTCTCGGTCGGCCACAGGATCCGGCGCGCCGGGACGCGATCCGGCGAGGACCACCGCGCTGGGAGTCATCGAAGCGCCTTTCGCTGCCGCCAGAGTCGCCACAGCACGCCGGGCGCAGCTAGCAGTGGGTGCCGTTCGCGCCATGGGGTCAGTGCGACCGCAATGCCGGTGTGCCGCTCGATCTTCCAGGCAGCGTAGCGCGCCGCGCCGTCGAAGGTGCCCGCCGCGCGGACCAGGCGGGCGACATTGAGCCATTTGCCCATTTGCCGCCGCGCCCGCCACCACCGGCGCACCTTGTGGCGCTCGCTGCCATTCATCCGCGGGGTGAGCGTCGACCGGTCCTCGCCGTAAGGAATTCCGGACGAGCCCAGCGCAGCCGGAAGCAGGCCCGCGAAATGCTCGGCGTTGGCCGACAGGATCGCGTCCTCCCGCCCGGCTGGCTCGACCCGCAGCTCCGCACGATAAGTCGCGCGGAACAGCGCTCGCCAATAATCGTCGGCGCGGCCCGTGGCGGGGCCGAGGGCGACCGCAAGCCGCGATGCGGTGCACGCCGCATCGGCGATCGCCTGCCTGATCTCGCGGGCCGCCGCTTCGTCGCGCTGCCAGACAAGCGCGCTCGGCTGGACGAAGCGCGCCCAGATTGTCGTGTCCATCGTCGCGCCACGGCATGCTTCGGCGAACTTGGTCAGCGTCATCGTCGCGATCTTGGCGCGCAAGGGCGCGCCGCCATCGCTCCACTCGCGGTACGACACGCGTGGCCACAAGCCTTTCTCCGCGCTGCCGGGCAGCAGCACGTAAAAATCGAGCACACCTTCGAGATTTCCGCTGCGCAAGTTCGAGCCATAGAACAGGACCGCCAGCGCCCCCGCAGCCTCTCCCAAGGCTTTCGCCTGCGCCGTCACCGCGGGGTCGACCGGGCGCGCGAGCATCGCGGCGACGCGCTGCTCGAGCGTTTCGTTCACGGCACCACGAAGCGCAGCTCAGGGCCTTGCGACACCCGGTACGAGCCGGGCGGGAAGGCCTCGCCGTCAAGGATGAAGTGGTCCTCCAGCGTCATCCGGTATGCGTCCGGCGTCACCCAATGATAGCCCAGCCGGGCGGCCGCCGAGGGCTGGCGGCCGACGGCGATGAAAGGAATCTGGAGCAGGCTGCGGCGCGACGGCCGGTCGAGCGCCACCAGCTTGAGCCCTCCGCGCGGCTCGCCGAAAGGCTTCATCCCCATCGGGAAATTCTCCAGCGTCGAAGATAGCATAAGATAACGCCGATCCTCGTCGCCGGCGATGGCCCGGCCGCGATCGCCGGTCAGGCGCATGCCGGTCTGCCGGCGCCACGGATTGCCGCCGCTGGCGAACAGCGCCTGGCCGAGCGACCAGAACGTCGTCACGACCACCGCCAAGGCGTTGAACGCGCCCCAACGATGCGCCGACTGGCCGAGGCCGATCGCCCGGGTGAACACGCCGGCGCCGAGCATGAAGCCGTAAACCCGCGCGTCCGGATCATCCACCTCGGCGATCAGCAGCGGCCGGCGTGAGACAAAGCTGCCGACCGCGGCGCGTTCGAGCGCTTTCTCCAGATCCCATTGGGGCTGGAGGCCGAGATCGGCGGCGAGCGCGTTGGTCTTGCCTTTGGGCATGACGATCAACGGCGGCCAGTCATCGCCGAACGCCGCGGCGCCGCACGTAAGCACATCGCGCACCGTGCCATCGCCCCCGTCGATCGCGATGTAATCGACGCCCGCGCTGGCGAAGCGGGCAAGCACCTCGAACAGCTCTCTGCGCTTGAGCGTCGTCTCGGTAATAACTTCGGCCTCGACCGCGTGCTCGGGCGCGAGGCCCTTGTTGCGATAGCTGCGCGGATTGCGGATCACCCCCACCAGCGGCACCTCGCGCGGCCGCCGCCGGGCCGTCGCGCGCAGCGGCACAGCCTCGCGCGAAGCCTGCGGCAGGCTGTCGAAGATCTTGATCTGCTGGTTCATTGCGGCTGGCGTCTAGCGACCGGGTGACGGAACTGGCTAGGCTGTTTCCCTTCCTGAAGGCTCAGTTAATTTAGTGCGCCGTTGCGCAACTGGAAAGGGGGCCTTACGAGCCTTTCGTCAGTACTGAACGATGGCCGATCCCTCCTCCGCTACAGCACTTGAGACGGTCGGCGCCAATCCCGTGCGGTTGTGGGGCCTGACGATGGCCGAGCGCAACGCGCGGATCGGGCGCCAGGCCGGTCTCGGCGGGGCCGGCTGCCCGGTGATCATGGCCGACGCGCGGTTTGCCGCCGATCCGGCCTGGCTGCCGCATGTCGCCGCCCATCCCGGCATGGTCCTGACGCTCGGCGGCGCACCGGCTATCGCCCACGCGCGCGATGAGCACGAAGCCGCGCTGCTGCGCTCGGCGATGCGCGATGGAACCCCGCTCGCCGAGGCCCAACGCTTCGAGCTGATCCCGTTCGAGACCGGCGGCACACTCGAGAACCGCGCGCTGCGCAAGCGCGAACGGCCGTTCCTGATGGAACTCACGTCCGCGAGCCGTGGCGCCATCGAGCGGGCGAGCTATGCCGGCGCCTACAAGGGCGTCACCGATCTCCTGACCAAGTACTTGTGGCCCGAATGGGCCCTCTTGCTGACCCGCCTGGCCGCGCGCCTCGGGCTGAGCCCGAACATGGTCACGACCATCGGTGCGGGGCTGTGCGTGCTGGCGACGGTCGCCTTCGCTTATGGCTATTACTGGATCGGCCTGGCGCTGGGCCTCGTGTTCATGGTGCTCGACACGGTCGACGGCAAGCTCGCGCGCTGCACGATCACATCGAGCCGGTGGGGCAACGTGTTCGATCACGGGATGGACCTGGTCCATCCGCCGTTCTGGTGGTGGTTCTGGGCGACCGGTCTCGCTCACGTGGGCCTGGCTCTGTCCGACACCCTGTTCTGGTGGGTCGAAGGGGCGATTTTCGCCGGCTATATCGTCCAGCGGGCGATCGAAGGCGCGTTCATCGCGCGCTTCGGCGGCATCCACATCCATGTGTGGCAGCAATTCGACAGCCGGTTCCGGCTGGTGACGGCGCGGCGCAACCCCAACATGGTGATCCTGTTCGCTTCGGTGGTCTTTGGCCGCCCGGACATCGGCATCGTCGCGGTGGCGGTCTGGACGATTCTGAGCTGCGGTGTGCACCTGGTCCGGCTGTTCCAGGCGTTCGCGCGGCAGCGGCGAGGCGAGACGATCGGATCCTGGCTGGCCGACGCCTAGGCACAGTCAGCCCGCGCCGTGCTCGTGCTCGGCGCGCCAGACGGCGATGTCTTCCGGCCGGTCGATTTCCTGCCAGAACCCGGCCGCGCGCTCGATCGCGGCCACTTTCCAGCGGCGCGCCAGGCGGTCGAGGATGTCGTGATGATAGGCGCCGGCGCCATTGCGCTCGGCGATCAGCGTGTCGAGTTCCTGGGTATAGTCGCTGTAGCCCTGGCCGGCGATGACGAGGCCGAGCGAACGGTGCGTCGCGTCTGGCTCGGGCAGGTCCTTCGAGACCGCGGCGACAGATCCGTTTTCGGCGCGCACGAGCATGTCGTCGTAAGAGGCGGTCTCGATCGACTCCACCACCAGGCCCAGGCCCGCGCCCGGCGAGCCAAGCGCCGAGGTGAGGATTTCCGGATCGAACAGGGTATCGCCGTTGAGCAGGCAGAACGGGCGCTGGAGCCGGTCGCGCGCCATCCAAACGCTGCCGATGCTGCTGGCGACCGCCCAGAACGGGTTGAAGCGCGTTTCGACCTCGAGCGGCTGCGGGCGGCGCAGGGCTTCGTCGACTTGTTCATGGCGATACCCGGTAACGACCAGCGCGCGCTTCAGCCCCGCCTCCGCCAGCGCCGCCAACTGCCGATCGAGCAAGGTCTTGCCCCCGACGGCGACCAGGCACTTGGGGATCGTCGCGGTGACCGGCAGAAGCCGCGAGCCTTGCCCGGCGCTGAGAACGATGGCGTCTTCGATCATCTGGGCCGGCGATCTACGGCTCCCCCGGCATCGAGGCAACACTTGCGACAATCGGCCGGGTTGCAAGGGGCTGGCGGGTCCGGCACAGCGGAAGCGATGGTTGGCACGCGCACCGGCTCAGGTCAGCAGTCGCCTTTGCGGCGGATCATCGCCAACACAGCCTGGCTGATCGGCGGCCGGAGCATAGGCGGCGTCCTCAGCCTCATCTACATCGCCATCCTCACGCGCTCGCTCGGGCTCAAGGCGTTCGGCCACTTCTCGTTGATTTTCGGCACCTCGCAGGCGCTCATCGCGATCGCCGGCTTCGAGACCTGGCGCATCGTCGTTCGATACGGGGCCGAGCATGTGCTCAAGGAAGACTGGGCGGCGCTCGGCCGCCTCAGCATGTTCACCGCGGTGCTCGACGTCGTGGGGGCGATCGCCGGCACCGCGCTGGCATACGTGGTGTTCTTCAATTTCAGCCATCTGCTGCATCTCAACCACACGTTGGTGACGACAGCCTTCTGGTTCAACGTGGCGGCGGTGTGGGCGCTGGTGATGACTCCGACCGGGATCGTGCGCGCGCTCGACCGCTTCGACGTCTCGACCTACGTGGAATCGATCGTCCCAATCGGCCGGCTTATCGCGGCGGTGTTCATCTGGCTCATCGGGCCGAGCCTGGTCCGATTCCTGGTCGCCTGGGCGGCAATCGACTTGGCGGAAGCCGCGCTCTATTGGGTAATGGCGCGGCGCTTGTGCCCCCAGGCCGTGCGAATCTCTCACCTCGCGGGCTGGCGCGCGGCGTTGCGGGAGAACCCGCGGATCACGCGCTTCTTCTGGGTCACATACGCCGGCGCGACGCTCGACGCGGCGCTGAAGCAAGGGCCGCTGCTGGCGGTCGGCTATTTCGTCGGCACACGCTCGGCGGGCCTGTTCCGCCTGGCCCGGCAGCTGGCGCAAAGCCTGGGCAAGCTCGCCGGAATGCTCACGCGCGCCGTTTACGCCGAGATCGCCCGCGCGCGGGTCGAGGCGGCGGCGGAAGAGTTCCGGCGGCTGGCGTACCGCACGGCGCTGCTGGCCGGGGCCGCCGGAGTCATCGTGGTGATTCTGGCGATGCTGCTGGGCGGGACGTTGATGGACCTGCTCGGTGGGGACGCGTTCCGCGGCGGCGGCAGTCTGCTGGTCCCGCTGGCGATCGCCGCCAGCTTCGACCTTGCCGCGGTGGCCTTCGAGCCGGTCCTGCACGCGACCGGCCATCCGCAGTATTCGCTGACCGCGCGGTTTCTCGCGGTGGTCGCGGCGATCCTGGCGATGCTGGCCTGGGTCCATGCCTATGGGGTGCACGGGATCGCCTGGGCGGTCGCCGTCGGCGGCGGCGTCGGCTATCTCGCGCTCGGCGCCCTGGCGCGTTACACCCTGGCAAGGCTCGACAACGCGCCGCCCGCGGTGGATACTCCCCTGGGCTAAGCGCAAGAAGGAATACCGCGATGCTGACCGAAGCCCTGCTCGAAGATGCCCGCGGCATTGCCGAGCGCATCACCGCGCTGCGCCGCGCGATCCATGCCGAACCGGAGCTCGGGCTGGAGACGCCCAAGACGCTGGCCAAAGTCCGCGCGGAGCTGGCCGACTTGCCGCTGGAGTGGCGCGAAGGCTCCTCGTGCACCGGCGCCGTCGCCGTGCTCAACGCCGGCAAGGCCGGGCGCAGCGTGCTGTTGCGCGGTGACATGGACGCGCTGCCTATGGACGAGGAGACCGGCCTCGCCTTCGCCTCGACGGTGGCCGGGCGAATGCATGCCTGCGGCCACGACACGCACACCGCGATGCTCGCCGGCGCGGCGCGGATCCTCGCCCGCCGGGCCGGGGAATTGCCCGGCGAGGTGCGCTTCATGTTCCAGCCGGGCGAAGAAGGCTTTCACGGTGCGCGCTTCATGCTCGACGACGGGCTGCTCGGCGGCGGTGAGTTTGGGCCGCTGCCCGAAGCCGCCTTCGCGCTCCACATCATGCCCAACGCACCGCATGGAATGATCGGCAGCCGCGCCGGCACGCTGCTGGCCTCGGCCGACATGCTCGACATCGAGGTCACCGGGCGGGGCGGCCACGCCTCGATGCCGCACGACACGCGCGATCCGGTGCCGGTCGCGTGCGAGATCGTCCTCGCGCTGCAGACGATGGTCACCCGCCGGTTCGATGCGGCGGAAGCGGTGGTGGTGACAATCACCCGATTGGACGCAGGGACCGCGCACAACGTTATTCCCGACCGGGTGCAACTGCGCGGGACCATCCGCACGCTGACGCCCGACAAGCGTAGCGGCGTGGCGCAGGCGATCCGTCAGGTGGTGGAGAACACCGCGGCCGCGCACGATTGTACCGGTGCGGTCATCATAACCGAAGGCTTTCCGCCCACGGTCAACGATGCGCGGGCGGTGGCTCTGGCCGAAGCGGTGGCGACGTCGCTCCCCGATGGCGCTTTCATGCACATGCCCGCCCCGATCATGGGGGCGGAGGACTTTTCGTATGTCCTGGCCAAAGTGCCCGGGATGATGGCCTTTCTCGGCGTCGCCGAAGCCGGGGCCGACTGGCGCCAGTGCTGCGCGATCCATTCGAACCGCATGACGGTCGACGAGGCCGCCCTGCCGCGCGGCGCCGCGTTCCTGGCCGGCTGCGCGGTGCGCTTTCTCGAGCGCGGCTGGGACTGAGCCGCATTACGGTTGCTCTGGCCCTAACGGCCGGGGGCGGTGGATAAGGGTTAGCGCACAGCGGCACTTATCGGTTCGGCAAGACCCCAGAGGCAAAATCGCTCCCGGAAAAGCGGGTGCCAGGGCACCGTAGACTGGGGAAAGAGTGGCGAATGTCACTGGCTGCGAACAAAGACCCCGATCCGCCGTTCGCGGCCTTCGTCGCCGACGTCAGCGATCAGCGCACCGCGCCCCGCTACACGCCAATGATCCGAACCGCGAAGATCACCGGGAACGCGGGCGAGTTCCTGTGCGTGGTGAGCGATATCTCCGCCAGCGGCGTGAGCGTGCGATTGTTTCACCCGTTGCCGAGCGACGACGATCTCAAACTCGAGATGCCGAACGGGGAGCAGTTGCCGATCGAGCCGGTGTGGGTGAACGGCGGCCGCGCCGGCTTCAGCTTCTACGGCCCGGTCGATCTGAACCGCCTGCTGTCCGGCGAAAGCCAATGGCCGAAGCGCCCGATCAGGCTCAATCTCGCGATGCCGGCGGCGCTCGCCGGGCTCACCGGGCTTTTCGATGCGACCATTCGCAACATCTCGTTGCAGGGGGCGCAAGTGCACTGCGATGCACGCCTGGCGATCGACCAGCGCCTGCGCCTTTCAAGCGAGAGCCTGCCCGAGATCGTCACCAAGGTACGCTGGCGCAACGGCAAGTTCTACGGCCTGATTTTTGACACCACCTTCCAGTTCGCCGACCTCGCTCGGCTGGCGGCCGGCGCGCAGGGCATCTCGCTCGAAAACGCGACCGCCTGACGGGCGATGCGTTAACCGCTCCATAACCATTTTCGTTCACTCCCCGGACTATCAACGACGGGGGCGGGAATGGCATTTTCCAAAGCGGCTGGACTGAACGAAATCGCGGTGGACGTGGCGATCGTCGGCGCCGGCCCGGCAGGCTTGACGGCGGGCTACCTCCTGACCAAAGCGGGCAAGACTGTCGCCATCATCGAGAAAGACGATACCTACGTCGGCGGCATCAGCCGCACGGTGGAGCACGAGGGCTATCGCTTCGACATCGGCGGCCACCGCTTCTTCTCGAAGAGCAAGGCGGTGGTCGATCTCTGGAACGAGATCCTGCCCGACGATTTCATCCAGCGCCCGCGGATGAGCCGCATTTATTACGAGGGCAAGTTCTACAGCTATCCGCTGCGCGCTTTCGAGGCGCTGCGCAATCTGGGCGTGCTGCGCTCTACCGCGTGCATGCTGAGCTACCTCAAATACAAGCTGTTCCCGATCCGCGAAGTGAAGAGCTTCGAGGACTGGACCACCAACCAGTTCGGCAAGAAGCTCTATTCGATCTTCTTCAAGACCTACACCGAGAAGGTGTGGGGCATGCCGTGCAACGAGATGAGCGCCGACTGGGCCGCGCAGCGGATCAAGGGCCTCAGCCTGTGGGGCGCGGTGGTCGACGGGCTCAAGCGCTCGCTCGGCCTCAACAAGCGGCCCAACGACGGGCAAGGGGTGAAGACCCTGCTCGAGACTTTCCGATATCCCCGCCTCGGCCCCGGCATGATGTGGGATGCGGCCCGCGACAGGATCGAAGCGAAGGGCGGCCAGGTGCTGATGGGCCACGCGCTGGAGCGGCTTGCCGCCGACGGCCAGGGCGGCTGGCGGATGACCGCCGAAGGCCCCGGGGGCACCCAGGTCATCACCGCCGCGCATGTCGTCAGCTCGGCCCCGATGCGCGAACTCGCCGCGCGCATCCATCCCCTCCCGGCGACGCTGCTCGAGGCGAGCCGGCTGAAGTACCGCGACTTCCTCACCGTGGCGCTGATGATCAAGTCCGACGACCTGTTCCCCGACAACTGGATCTACATCCATGACAGCAAGGTTCAGGTCGGCCGCGTGCAGAACTTCCGCAGCTGGTCGCCCGAAATGGTCCCCGACGCCGGCGTCGCCTGCGTCGGCCTCGAATACTTCTGCTTCGAGTTCGACGGCTTGTGGTCGTCCTCGGACGAAGATCTGGTCGAGCTGGCCAAGCGGGAAATGGCGATCCTCGGGCTGTGCAATCCGGCCGACGTGATCGGCGGCGCGGTCGTGCGTCAGGAGAAGGCCTACCCGGTCTATGACGAGGACTATGCCGCCAACGTCGCCGCGATGCGCGCCGAGCTGGAAGCGAAGCACCCGACGCTGCATCTCGTCGGCCGCAACGGCATGCACCGTTACAACAACCAGGACCACGCGATGATGACCGCGATGCTGACGGTCGAGAACATCCTCGCCGGCAAGCGGCTTTACGATACCTGGTGCGTCAACGAGGACGCCGAGTACCACGAAGCCGGCGACGAGGGCGCCGAGAACGCCCTGCCGGCGCGCGAGACGGTTGCGCCGACACCGGATCAAGCCGCGGCGCTGGCCTCGGTCCGCGACGTGCCGGAGCGCGTTGCGGGCGGCCGCCGCGCGGCCTGAGGAGACCGTTGGAAATGCTCCAGTTGCTTCAACGGGTGCGCCACATCCGTCTGGCGCGCTATATGGCGGCCAGCGTCGTGGCGCTCGGCGCCGATATGGGCTCGTTCCTCGTGCTGCTCGCGCTTGGCGTCTTCGCCGCCGGCGCTTCGGCCGCCGGCTATTGCCTCGGCATTCTCGTCCACTGGCTGGTTTCCAGCCGCAAGGTCTTCGATGATACGCTGGCCGCTTCGGGCCCGGCGCGAACAAGGCAGAAGCTGCTGTTCGTGATATCGGCACTGATCGGCCTGGGCCTGACAACGACGATCGTCGGGGCGGGGGATTTCGCCGGCTTCAATCCCCGCCTCGCCAAGCTCGTCGCGATCGTCGCCAGCTTCGCTTTGACATGGATGCTGCGTAACCGCATCGTGTTCCGAGGCCTGACGACCGCATGACACTTTCACGCTCAGCGGCTCCGGGCGGACGCTTTCCGTGGGCGCTCGTCGCCCTTATTTGCCTCGCCTTGTATGCCGTCCTTTTCCTGGTCGGCGCGAGAATGGGCTTTGCCTGGCGTTACCTCGATCCTGACGACACGATGCGCCTTGTCCAGGTGCGCGATTTGCTCGCGGGGCAAGGCTGGCTCGATCTGCACCAGTACCGGATCGACCCGCCGCATAGCCCCCTCATGCACTGGTCGCGGATCGTCGATGCGCCGCTGGCCGGCTCGATTCTGCTTCTGAGCCCGCTTTTCGGCCGTGCGAATGCGGAAACGGTCACTTCCGTGCTGATACCGCTGCTGACTCTGGCTGCTATTGTTTTCCCCGTCGCCTGGATGGCCTTTCGCCTTTTCGGACGGCGAACGGCCCTCCTTGCCAGCCTGATATGGTTCAGCGTTTCGATGACGATGGTTCAGGTAAGGCCGATGCGCATCGACCATCATGGCTGGCAGATCGTCTCCGTCGTGCTGGCCGCTGCCGCCCTTCTGTCAGCCAGCCGCGTGCGCGGCGCCTGGATCGCGGGCCTCGCGCTGGCGACCGGCATGTCGATTTCGCTGGAGGTGCTCCCCTTCGCAGCCGCCTTCGGCGCGGTGCTGGCTTTGCGATGGCTTGGGGATCGCGCGGAACGCTCCTGGTGCGTCCATTTTCTCGCCGCGCTCGCGACCGGCCTCATCGTGCTCACGTTGTCGACCCGCTCGGTGACCGATGGCGTCGTTTACTGCGATGTCGTCGGCGTGCCGCATCTGGCCTTCTTCGCGTGGCTTGCCCTCGCGGGCGCCGTAATCGCGCGCTCGGCATCCTTGTCCACGGTAACAGCGGTGGGTTTGCTCTGCCTGGCCGGCGCCCTGGGCCTGGCTGGCTTTGTTGCGGCGGCGCCGCAATGCGGCGGCAGCCCATTCGGCTCGCTCGATCCGCTCGTCCATGATTTCTGGTACCTCAGCGTGATGGAGGGCCAGCCGGTCTGGAAGCAGACCATGCCCGATGCGCTTGGCCCGGTGTTCCAGGCCCTCGTCGCGCTCGGCGCGCTCGTGGCTCTATGGCGACGGACCGGAGCGCCCGCGGCGGAGCGGCGCTTCTGGTTTTCTTACGGACTGCTCTTCAGCGCCAGCCTTGCGGTCGGCCTGCTCGTTTGGCGCTCGATGGGCTTCACCGGTGCGCTGTCCGTGCTGCCGCTGGCGTGGTTGGCGGAGCGCGTGATCGAAAAGGTCGCCTCCCTGCGCGCCGCGCCGCACGCCGGATTGAAGCAGGCTGCGATCGGTTTGGGTGGACTCATGCTGCTGATGCCGTCCGTGGCGATCAACGTGTTTGTCAGGACAACCCCGGCGCAGGCCGAGGCGGCTGCATCGGGTCCGATCGGCTGCGACATCGACCGAAGCGCGCGCTTACTGGCTCCGCTTCCGCCGACGGTCGTGTTCGCGCCGCTCGACATCGGGCCGGACATCCTCGCCAACACGCATCACAGCGTCGTCGCGACCGGGCATCATCGCGCTGGAAGTGCCATGCACGACGTGATCGAAGCCTTCATGGCGCCCGAGGAAAAAGCTCATGCGATCGTCACGGCGCATGGGGCCGGCCTGTTGGCGATCTGCACCGATCTGGGCGAGACCGATCGCTATAGAACCGAGGCGCCGCATGGGTTGATGGCCCAGTTGGTCCGCGGCGAAACGCCGGCCTGGCTCCAGCCGGTAAATGTCGGCGGTCCCGCCAGCTTCCGCGTGTGGCGAGTGGTCAGGTAGACCGGGTCAGGCCGGACGGAACTTCATCGCCCCGCCGTCCATGCAGTACCTCAGGCCGGTCGGCTTGGGCCCGTCCTTGAACACGTGGCCCAGGTGCCCGCCGCAATCGGCGCAATGCACTTCGGTGCGCGGATAGCCGAGCTTGAGGTCGGTGGAGGTTCCGACCGCACCCGGCAGCGGCTGGTAGAAGCTCGGCCAGCCAGTTCCGCTGTGGAACATGGTGGTCGACGAGTAGAGCTCGTTGTTGCAGCCGGCGCACAGGAAAGTGCCCTTGCGATGCTCGTTGAGCAGCGGCGAGCTGAACGGCGGCTCGGTGCCTTGCTCGCGCAGCAGGTAATACTGGTTTTTGGTCAGGCGCTTCTTCCACTCCGCGTC
>Ga0207705_10000453_pt1 | contig 35260 bp, 32 predicted proteins | sample KBSC13metaG_FD_184314 | JGI IMG/M metagenome (GOLD analysis project Ga0207705, IMG submission 184314) | Corn rhizosphere microbial communities from Kellogg Biological Station, Michigan, USA - KBS C1-3 metaG (SPAdes) (version 2) | ecosystem: Host-associated > Plants > Roots > Rhizosphere > Soil ... | reverse complement strand
TTTTAGCTTCATCGTCATGCCGGGCTAGTCCCGGCATCCAACGTGCCACAACGGCCGGCGTCCGTTGCGGAGGGTTGGACCCCGGAACAAGTCCGGGGCGACGGGAAGTCTTAACCCTCCAGACTCTTCGACGCCTGTTCGAACAGATCCTTCGACAGGCCCGGCGTCGCCAGAATCCGCTCGAGTTCCGCCTTCATCAGCGCCGCCCGCGCCTCGTCGAACCGGCGCCAGCGCCCCAGCGGCGGAAGCAATTTCGCGGCGGTTTGCGGATTGAGCCGGTCGAGCGCGATCAGATTGTCGGCCAGGAAGCGATAGCCCGCGCCACCCGCGGCGTGGAACGCGCGCTGGTTGACGCTGAACGCCCCGACCAGCGACCGCGCGCGGTTGGGATTGGCGAGCGTGAAATCGGGATGCCGTGCCAGTTCCTCGACGATCGCCGGCGTATCGTCGCGCGACGACAGCGCCTGGGTCTGGAACCATTTGTCGAGCACCAGCGCATCGGTCGAATAGCGATTGTAGAAGATGTCGAGCGCGGCGATCCGCTTATCCGACGTCCCGTTGGCGAGTGTGGTCAGCGCGCCCTGGCGGTCGGTCATATTGTCCGCCGTCTCGAACTGCGCGAACGCCAGATCGGCGGCATCGTCGGCCCCCGAGGTGGCGATATAGCCGAGCGCGACGGTGCGCATCCGCCGATCGGCCTTGGCCGCGGGCGAATAGACGAATGGCGCACCAGTCGAGGCCTGGGCATAGGCCTGGCGCCACAGCGGCGCGAGCGTCTTACCGAGGCCGCGGCGAAGCGCCTCGCGGGCACGGAACACTGCTTCGGGATCGACCCGTTCGAGCTGGTCGCCGATGAAACTGTCCGACGGGAGCAACACGGCCTCTGCGACAAAGGCATGATCGAGCGCGGGGTCTTCCAGCGTGCGACGCACCGCCTCGATCACCGGACCATGATCGGCGCGGCCGAGCTGGGTCGCGGTCACCAATGTGTCGAGCATCAACTGCTGCATCGCTTCGTAGCGCGCGAACGGGTCGTCGTCGTGCGCCGAGAGGAACGCGAGGTCCTGCGCCGAGCGGTCGCTTTCGATGATGACGGGCGCGGAGAAGCCGCGATTGATCGACAGCACCGGCGCCTCGCGCACGCCGTCGAACACGATCTCGCTGCTCGGCTGGTCGAGCAGATGGAGCTGCTCCTCGCCGAGCGCCGCACCGCTCGTGCTGCCGAACAATTTGAGCTTGAGCGGCAGGACCATCGGCTCCTTGACCGATTGGCCCGGGGTCGGCGGCGTGCGCTGGGCGAGACGCAAAATGGCACGTCCCGAGTCGGCATCGTGGTCGAGCGCCGCGGAGACGCGCGGCGTACCGGCCTGCGAATACCACAAGCGGAACTGGGTGAGGTCGACCTCGCCGCCTTCTTCCATGCAGCGGACGAAATCCTCGCAGGTCGCGGCCGTCCCGTCGAACCGGTCGAAATAGAGGTCGGTGGCGCGGCGGAAGCGATCCTTGCCCAGGATCGTCGCCATCATCCGGATCAGCTCGGCGCCCTTGTTGTAGATCGTCGCGGTGTAGAAGTTCGAGATCTCGATATAGCTTTCGGGCCGCACCGGATGCGCCAACGGGCCGTTATCCTCGGGAAATTGGCTGGCGCGCAGGCCGCGCACGTCCTCGATCCTTTTGACCGCCGCCGATCCCTGGTCGGCAGAAAAGCTTTGGTCGCGGAAGACGGTGAAGCCTTCCTTGAGGCTCAATTGGAACCAGTCGCGGCAGGTGACGCGATTGCCCGACCAATTGTGGAAATATTCATGCGCGACGACCGCGGCGATGGCGTCGTAATCGTAATCGGTCGCAGTATCGGGGTCGGCCAGGATGTAGCGGCTGTTGAAGATGTTTAGCCCCTTATTCTCCATCGCGCCGAAGTTGAAATCGTCGACCGCGACGATGTTGAACACGTCGAGATCATATTCGCGGCCATAGACCTTCTCGTCCCAGGCCATCGCCAGTTGCAGCGCGTCGAGCGCATGTTCGGTCTTGGCCAGATCGCGTTCGCGCACCCAGATACCGAGTTCGACCTTGCGCCCCGACATGGTCGTGAAGCTCGCGCGATTGGCGGCGAGGTTGCCGGCGACCATCGCGAACAGATAGCTCGGCTTGGGGAAGGGATCGCGCCATTCGGCCCAATGGCGGCCGTCATCGAGATCGCCCGAGGCGATTGGATCGCCATTGGCGAGCAGGATCGGGAAGCGCTTCTTGTTCGCCGTCATCCTGACCGAATAGCGTGCGAGCACGTCGGGCCGGTCGGGGAAGAAGGTGATGCGGCGAAACCCTTCCGCCTCGCATTGCGTGCAGAGGTTCCCGCCCGAAGAATAGAGTCCCATCAATTGAGTATTGCGATCGGGATGGATCTCCACCTCGGTTTCGACGCGGTGCTTTCCGGCGGGAAGGTCGATGATCAGGTCCGACCCGTCCATCCGCCAGTCGTTGTGCAAATTGCCGTCGACGCTGACCGACAGCGGCACTTGCCCGTCGCCGTCGAGCCGCAGCGGACGATCGTGATCGCCATTGCGTGTCACGTCGAGTGCCGCCTTGACCCGCGTGGTCGCTGGATCGAGATCGAAATCGAGCGCGATGTCGGGGACCAGCCAATCGGGCGCGCTGTAATCCTCGCGGCGTGTGACAATCGGGTCGGCAAGGGCGGATTGAACGTCGATCATGTGTTTCCGTGCGGTCCTGCTTCATGGCTGTATCATTCGCACAAGACGCGATTGCCAACCGTTCTCGGTCTGCTACGCCGCGCGAGGGGGACAGCCAAGAGGAAAGCCATGTTGAGACTGATCGGCGCGGTCGCTTTGACGCTCGCCGCCGGGACTGCGCTGGCGCAGACCGGGAAGATTTCCAGCCCGCCGGCCCCGACAAAGGAAAGCGTCCGGTCGATCAACGAGCGGGTCAACGTGCCGCTTCCCGCCGATCAGGCCGCGATGAAGGCGCACGTCCTGTTCCTTGCGTCCGACGCAATGCGCGGGCGCGAGGCGGGCAGTCCGGAATTCGCGATCGCCGCCCAATATGTCGCAGCGCAATTCTACGCCGCTGGTTTGCGGCCAGGCGGCGACGACGGGGGGTATCTGCAGAAGGTACCCTTGATTGCGTACAAGCCCGCCGACCGGGGCAATTTCGTCTGGACCGCGCCGGGTGGACAGCCCTTGACGCTGGCGTTCGGCGAGGATTTCGTGCCATCCCCCAATCCAGCCAAGGAAGAGACGAGCCTCACCGCTCCAGTCGTCTTCGTCGGGTACGGCATCGTCGCCCCCGACTATAAGCGCGACGATTATCGCGGCGTCGACGTGAAGGGAAAGATCGTCGCGTTCGTCGGCGGCGCGCCGGCCAATTATGATGGCGAAGAGCGCGCCTTCTTCGCGGGTGCGCCGACCAAGGCACGCATCGCCGCCGAGCATGGTGCGATCGGCGCGATCCAGATCGAAAGCCCGCGCACCGGGCGCGGCAACCTTCCATTCGCCGCGGTCTCGCGTGTCTGGGACCGCGAGCGAGTGACCTGGGCGAGCGGCAAGATCACCGGTGGCACGGATGGCGTTCCGATGCTCGGTGTCGTGTCGATGGCCGCAGCGGCCAAGATGTTCGCCGGTGCCACGATCGGTTGGGATCAACTGCGCAAGGCCGCAGACAGTGACAATGCCGCGTTCAGGCCGGTGGCGCTGAAGGGCAGCCTTTCCGTTGCGATCAAGACCGAAAAGCGGCCATTGCCTTCGTCCAACGTGATCGGCCTCCTCCCGGGAAGCGACCCCAAGTTGCAGGACGAGATCGTCATCCTGTCGGCGCATCTCGACCATATCGGCGTCGGCGCCCCGGACAAGAGCGGCGACACGATCAACAACGGCGCCGAGGACAATGCCATCGGCATCGCCAGCCTGATCGAGGAGGCGAAGCGGTTCGTCGCGTCGGGCGAGCCGCCGCGGCGAACAATCCTGTTCCTGGCGGTGACGGCCGAGGAAAAGGGGCTGGTCGGCTCCGACTATTTCGCCAACAACCCGACCGTGCCGCTCAAGTCGATCGTCGCCGACGTCAATCTCGACATGCCGCTGATCACCTATCCGTTCGAGGATATGGTGGTGTTCGGGGCGCAGCGTTCGACGCTTGGCCCGATCGTCGAGCGCGCAGCGGGATCGGTCGGCGTGTCGATGTCGCCCGATCCGATGCCGGAACAGGGTATCTTCGTCCGCTCCGACCATTTCCGCTTCGTGCAAAAAGGCATTCCCTCGGTCTTCCTGTGGCCGGGCGAGAAGGGGCCGGGCAAAGCCGCCTGGGGCGATTTCATGGCCAATCACTATCATCAGCCGTCGGACGACCTGTCGCAGCCGATCGATTGGGCGCAGGGCGTGCGGTTCGTGACGGTCAATTACACGATCGCGCGCGAGATCGCCGATAATGACGAGCGGCCACGCTGGAACAAGGGCGATTACTTCGGGACGTATTTCGGCGGTTATGGCGCGAAATAACCTTCTGATCTTTGGCCTGGGCTATGCGGCGAGCGTCGTCGCGGACCGGCTCGCCGGATGGGAGATCGCCGCGACCGGCAGCGCGGGCAATCTCGATTTCGACGATCGCGACGGCGTGATCGCGGCGATCGATCGCGCGACGCATATCCTGTCCTCGGTGCCCCCCGACGCGGTCGATCCCGTCCTCGCGCGCTACGGCGCGGCGCTGGCGGATGGCGGCAAGTGGCTCGGCTATCTCTCCTCGACCGGCGTCTATGGCGATGCCGGCGGGGCGTGGGTCGACGAAAGCGCGCCGATTCTGGGGCGGCGCCAGGCCCGCAACCGCGCGGATGCCGACTGGCTGTCGCTCGGCGCGCGCGTGTTTCGCCTGCCGGGAATATACGGTCCCGGCCGGTCGCCGCTCGATCGCGTGCGGAATGGACGGGCGCATCGGACCGGGATCGCCGGGCAAGTGTTCAGCCGCGTGCATGTCGAGGATCTCGCCGCCGGCGTGATCGCCGGGTTCGACGCGCCGTCTGGTACTTATAATCTGTCCGACGACATGCCGGAGAGCCAGGATGCGGTTATCGAATTCGCCGCGGCTTTGCTCGGCATCGATCCGCCGCCGATCATCCCGCTCGACGCGCTGACGCCCGAAGCGCGTGCCTTCCATGCCGAGAACCGGCGCGTGTCGAACCTGAAAGCCAAGCGTGTGCTGGGATGGCGGCCGGTCTATGCCGACTATCGGTTGGGCCTGCGTGCCCTCAATGCCACGATCAGCCCGGTCGCCGCCAGCGCGGCGCCCCCGATCGCGAGTCCGGACCAGCGATAACCTTCGAACAGGGTCGAAAGCATCATCGCGATGACCGGCACGATCACGCTCGAATAGGCCGCCTTGGCCGGTCCGATCGCGCGCAACACGCCGAAATAGAGCGGAAAGGCGAGTGCCGAGGCGAAGACGCCGAGATAGAGGATGCCAAGCCAATAGGCCGCGCGATGCTCGACCACCGGCGGGCCGACCGTTGCGAAGGCGAACAGCGCATCGATGCTTGCGCCTACCAGCATCGCCACCGCTAGCATGGTGCCCATCGGGTAACGGGCCGCGGTCGGGGTCGCCTGCATGACGTTCGCGGTCGAGGCGGACAGGATCGCGCACAAAGTGAACCCGATGCCCGCGAGCACTTGTCCCGGCCCGTGCGGATCGACCCGTGCCTCGCGCACGAACAGCAGAACCACGCCTACCATCGCAATTGCCGATCCGATCACCAACTGGCGCCCCAGCTTCTGACCGAGGAAGATCCGCCCGAACAAGGCGTTGGGGATCAGCAGCATCGCGAACACGACCGATACCAGCCCCGAGGTGACGTGCTGTTCGGCGCGATAGACGAAGTTGAAGTTGAGGCAGAATTGCATCAGGCCGAGCACCGCCGCGAAGGCGAGGCCGCGCGCGCCAAGGCGCCAGCTTTCGCGCTTCCACAGCGCCCAGCCGGCCATGCAGATGCTGGCGACCAGGAAGCGATAGGTCACAGACCAGCTCGGCGGCACCACGCCCAATTGATCGCGGATCACCAGCCAGGTCGATCCCCAGATCAGGGTGACGATCCCGAACGGCACCAGCACGCCGAGCGTGGTCGAGAGAGGCTTGGTTTGGGGCGGCTGGAGCACGATCCGCCTCTACTCCGGTGCGCGGGCGCAACAACCCGGCTTTTGCTTGTGCGATGACAAGGTGAGTCTATCGATCTGCAAGCTTAGCCCTCTCCCGCGCGCCGGAGAGGGTTTGGGTGAGGGTCTTCTTTCTTCTTCCAGGCGAGAGCACTCAAAAGAAGAAGACCCTCACGCTCCCGCTTCGCGGGCCCCTCCCTCTCCCGCAAGCGGGAGAGGGGAGAGGGAATTACGGCAAAGCCGCGATGGCATCCGCCAGCGGGCGGATCGCGTCCTCGGCCTGATCCCAGCAGGTGACGAGCCGCACTTCGCCCGGCGCCCAGTCGTAGAAGTCGAAGCCCAGCGCCCTGAGGCTCGCCGCTTCCGCTGGAGTCGCGCGCAGGAACACCTCGTTCGCCTCGACCGGATAGACCAGCCGATCGCCTGCCGCGCGCGCAAGCAAAGCCGCGCCGGCATTGGCGGCACGCGCATTCTCGAGCCACACGTCATTGTCCAGCATCGCCAGGATCTGCGCCGCCAGATAGCGCCCTTTCGACGCGAGCAACCCCGCGCGCTTGCGGCGATAATGGCTGGCGGCGGCGAGCTCGGGCTTGAAGAACACCAGCGCCTCGGCGGTCATCCCGCCATTCTTGATGAAGCCGAAGCTGAGCGCGTCGACGCCCGCGCGCCAGGTCAAATCGGCGAGATCGGCGCCCGAATGCACGACGGCGTTGGCGAAGCGCGCGCCGTCCATATGGAAGCCCAGTCCGCGTGCCTTGGCGAGGTCGCCCAGCGCGGCGACTTCGTCGGGCGCATAGCTCAGACCGTATTCGGTCGCGTTGGTGATCGATAGCGCATGCGCCTGGACCTGGTGGACGTCGTCGCGGATGCCGGCGAGCACGCTTTTTACGGCGTCCGGCGTGACCTTCGCGCCCGGTCCGTCGGCGAGCAGCAACTTGGCGCCGTGGAGGTAGAAGCCCGGGGCGCCCGCCTCGTCATTGTTGATATGCGCTTCGCGATGGCAGATGACCGCGCCGTGCGGCTGGCACAGCGCCGCGAGCGCGAGGCAATTGGCCGATGTGCCGGATGGCGTCCACAACACTTCCACTTGCGTCCCGAACAAATCGGAGAAGCGCCCATTGAGCTGCTTCGACCAACCGTCGCCGTCATAAGCGGTGTCGAGGACATTGGCGGCGGCGATCGCGTCGATCACCGCGGGGCAGGCCGGGGCGGCATTGTCGGAGAAGAAGCGCATAGTGGCTCCATCTGCGATGCGGGAGCGCGAGGAAAGAGGAAATTCGGCTGTTTAAGCCCTCTCCCGCAAGCGGGAGAGGGAATTAGGCTCTATCGCCCGCCATCGTCATTCGGCGGGCGCGGGGGGGCGGTCACCCGGCTCCGGCGCGGGCGAGAGGCGCAGCGTGCCGTCGCGCTTGACCTGAAGATTGACGCCGAGGCCCGAGATATTGCCCTCGACCGGTAGCGGACCCGTGCCGGGATCGATCACGGTCCCGTCCTCGTCGCCATCGGTCGCATTGTCATCGATTGGTGTCGGGGCGACCGGTGGTGGCGGCGGGGCGATGCCGAGCGCGTTCTGCATGAAGTCCTTCCAAACCCGCGCCGGAATACCGCCCCCCGACAGGCCGGCATTGGGTGTATTGTCGTCATTGCCGACCCACACGCCGACCACCAGATCCTTGGCGAAGCCGACGAATAAGGCGTCGCGATTATCCTGTGTGGTCCCGGTCTTGCCATAAGTCGGGATCGACAAAGCCGCCTGCCGTCCGGTCCCGCCGTCGGTCGAGGACGACAGCAGGTCGAGCATCTCGTCGCGGATATTGCCGCCGAGCGAGCGCGGGCCGCCGACGATGTTCGCATACCAGGCCTTGCTCTCGGTCGCCTCGATGCCGCGCGCGCTGACCGGATAGCCGTCGCCGGCGATCGCCGCGAACGCACTGGTCAGTTCGAGCAGCGACCCGGTCGAGGTGCCGAGCGCGATCGACGCGTCGTGGGCGATCGGAGTCGAGATGCCGAGGTCGCGCGCCGCCTTGATGACGTTGTCGACGCCGACCTTCTGAATCAGCCGGGCGGCGGCGACATTGCTCGATTTCTGGAAGGCGCGGCGCAGCGTGATCTGGCCTTCATATTTGCCGTCGCTGTTCTTGGGACTCCACCCGGCGATCGTGATGGGTTCGTCCTCCACCATATCGTCGGGGGTCATCCCCGCGCGCATCGCCGCCAGGTAGACGAACAGCTTGAAGGTCGATCCCGGCTGGCGCCGTGCCTGGGTCGCGCGGTTGAACGGGCTTGTCTTGTAATCCTTGCCGCCGACCATCGCGACGACGCGGCCGTCTGGGCGCATCGCGACGATCGCGACCTGCGCCTGGCGCAGGCCGGCGCGCCGGACCGCACGCTCGGCCGCCTTTTGCAGCCGCGGTTCGAGCGTGGTGACGACCTTGGTCTCCTGGCTGAGGTCGCCTTGCGTATCGCGCGCCTCGGGCAGCACCCAATCGGCGAAATAGGTGCCGTCGGGCAATTCCTTGACCGGTCGCACGCGGACCGAGGCCAATCGGACGTCGGCCTGATTCTTGGTCAGCAAGCCGGCGGCGACCATCGCGCCGAGCACCACCTTCTCGCGGTCCTGCGCGCCCCGCAGATTGCCGGTCGGCGCGAGCTTGGACGGCGCCTTGACCAAACCGGCCAGCATCGCCGCCTGGCTGACGCTCAACTGCTCGGGCTCGACATTGAAATAATGGAGCGAGGCGGCGCGCAGGCCATAGACGTTGTCGCCGAAATAGACGTTCGACAGATAGCGCGACAGAATCTCGTTCTTCGACAGCCATGCCTCGAGCCAGAAGGCGATCAGCGCCTCGCGCAGTTTGCGCCCGGCGGTGCGGTCCGAATCGAGGAAAGCGTTCTTGGCGAGCTGTTGCGTGATCGTGCTACCGCCCTCGCGCACGCCGCCGGCCATCACATTGTGCGCCATCGCGCGCATGATGCCCCAGGGATCGACGCCCCAATGCGAATAGAAACGCCGGTCCTCGATCGCGATGAACGCGCCCGGCACGTATTTGGGCAATTTCGACGCGTCGACCGGCTTGTCGACCGTCGCGCCGCGCCGCGCGATCGGCGTGCCGTCGGCGGCGAGCAAGGTGACCGACGGCGGCGTCGGCGGCTGCAACGACTTGGAGAGCGGGGCGGTGATCGCCAGCCAGCCGACCAGGATCACGAACAGCACCACGCACGCGGCCAGGGCGCGCACGATGATGCGCCCCCAGCGGCGCTTTTTGCGGATGACCGGGAGATTGGTGGTGTAGCCGGGCTCCGGCTGGCCCGTACCGCCCGACGAATCGGGTGGCGGAACCGCCGTTGCTGCCTGGCTCAGATAATCGTCGGGATAGGCCGAATGCGCTCCCCAGCGGGGGTCGGGTCGTCGGCTGCCGTCAAAGGGGTCGTCGCGCATCCACTGCTTCCACACGGCCCACGGGGCCAACAGGCGTATTACTCGAATAACACAGACCGTGCAATGCCGCTGTAGCAGATCGCGCGCAGGGAGGCTATCGCGGGACAATACGTGGCGAAGGAGTTGGGATGCCGGACGAACCGTTGCCAAGGCCGTTAATCGTCGGAATCGGGGGCACGATCGGCGCGGTATCGTCGACCGAGCGCGCTTTGAGGATCGCGCTCGATGCGGTCGAGCGCGAGGGGTTCGCGACCCGATTGTTCGGCGGCGAGGACATGGCGCGGTTGCCGCTCTACGACCCGCGAGCGACCTCGCGAACCTCGCAGGAGCGCGAGTTCGTCGATGCGGTGCGCAAGGCGTCGGGCGTGATCATCGCCAGCCCCGGCTATCACGGCAGTCTGTCGGGCGTGGTCAAGAACGCGCTCGATCTGCTTGAGGAAACCTCGAAGGACGCGCGGCCTTATCTGGCGGATATGCCCGTCGGCCTGATCGCGACTGCTTATGGATGGCAGGCCACCGGTTCGACGATCGCGGCGTTGCGTTCGATCGTTCATGCATTGCGTGGCTGGCCGACCCCGTTCGCCGCCGCGATCAACACCCAAGTGACACAATTCGACGATCAGGGCGGCGCCACCGATCCCGCGGTGGTCGAGCAATTATGTCTGATCGGACGGCAGGTCGCCCGCTTCGCGCCGCTGGTCGAGCGGACGAGCGGTTAGGGTTGTTTAAAGCCCCTCCCCTTCAGGGGAGGGGTTTGGGGGTGGGGCAGTGCACCAGGCACATCGCCTGTGGAGAGGCCCCACCCCAACCCCTCCCCTGAAGGGGAGGGGCTGAAAGCCCTACTTTTTCAGCGCCTTCGCCATGTCGAGGTGCTTCTGCACCACCGGCGCGATCTCGCCTGCCGCCGCCTTCAGGCTCGGCGTATTGCCCTTGTCGGCATAGCCTTTCATCAGCGACAGCGCGTCCTCATGCGCCGAAATCTGGCCGTTGATATAGGCCTTGTCGAAATCTGCGCCCTTGAGCTTGGCGAGATCGTCGAGTTTCGACTGTTGGTCGCCGGTCAGCGTGGGGTCGGGCTTGATCTCGGGCGTGGCCTTGGCGGCGGCCGCCTTGATCTTGGCAGTCGACCCGGTGTGCGCCTCGATCATCGTCGCGGCGAACTTCTTGACGTCGGCCGACTCGGCGTTGGTCTTGGCGAGCTTGCCCGCCGCGATTTCGAACGCGTCGCTCTTGGCCGCCTTGTCGGCGAATTCCTGCCCGGTAGGGGTCGGATTCAGCGCGTTGCCGGCGGCGTCGAGTGCATTACCGGCGACGTTGCCCGCCGCGTCGATCGCTCCACTGGTCGTATTGCCGATGTCGGACCCGATATCGGTCACCGCATTGGTGGTCGTGTCCTGCGCCTTTTGCGAGCAGGCACCGAGGGCCGCGATAAGCGCGATCGCACCGAAGCTAAGTTTGGCGTTCATGCTTTCTCTCCTTCGAGGGGCACGAACGCCTCGGTGGCAGGGGTCGTTCCGATTTTCGGCCTAACCCAGGCTCGGCAGGTCGAGGCCCTTCTCGCGCGCGCAGTCGATCGCGATGTCGTAGCCGGCATCGGCATGGCGCATCACGCCGGTTGCGGGGTCGTTCCACAATACGCGTTCGAGCCGCTTCGCCGCCTCGGGCGTGCCGTCGGCGACGATCACCATGCCGGCATGCTGCGAATAGCCCATGCCGACCCCGCCGCCATGGTGGAGCGACACCCAGGTCGCGCCGCTCGCGGTGTTGAGCAGAGCATTGAGCAGTGGCCAGTCGCTGACCGCGTCGGAGCCGTCGCGCATCGCTTCGGTCTCGCGATTGGGGCTGGCGACCGATCCCGAATCGAGATGATCGCGGCCAATCACCACCGGCGCCTTCAATTCGCCGCTGGCCACCATCTCGTTGAATGCGAGGCCGAGGCGGTGACGATCGCCCAGACCCACCCAGCAGATCCGCGCGGGCAGGCCCTGGAAGTGGATCCGCTCGCGCGCCATGTCGAGCCAGCGGTGAAGAGGCGTATTGTCGGGCAGCAACTCCTTCACCTTGGCATCGGTCTTGTAGATATCCTCCGGATCGCCCGACAAAGCCGCCCAGCGGAACGGGCCGATGCCGCGGCAGAAGAGCGGGCGGATATAGGCAGGCACGAAACCGGGGAAGTCGAAGGCATCGGCGACGCCTTCGTCCTTAGCGACCTGGCGAATATTGTTGCCGTAATCGACCGTCGGCACGCCGGCCGCCTGGAAATCGAGCATCGCGCGGACATGGACTGCCATCGACGCCTTGGCGGCCTTTGCCACTCCTTGCGGATCGCGCTCGCGCCCTTCGAACCATTGGTCGAGCGTCCAGCCGATCGGCAGATAGCCGTTGACCGGGTCGTGCGCCGAGGTCTGGTCGGTGAGCAGATCGGGGCGGATGCCGCGACGATACATTTCGGGGAGCAATTCGGCGGCATTGCCGAGCAAGCCGACCGATACCGGCTTGCCCTCGGTTTTGGCGCGGTCGAGGATGTCCATCGCCTGCTCGATCGTGTCCGCTTTATAATCGAGATACCCGGTCGCCAGCCGCATCTCGATCCGGCTCGGCTGGCATTCGATCGCCAGGCACGACGCGCCCGCCATCACCGCCGCGAGCGGCTGCGCGCCGCCCATCCCGCCGAGGCCGGCGGTCAGCAGCCAGCGGCCGGTCAAATCGCCGCCATAATGCTGGCGGCCCATCTCGACGAAGGTTTCGTAGGTGCCCTGAACGATGCCTTGGGTGCCGATATAGATCCACGACCCGGCGGTCATCTGGCCGTACATCATCAGTCCGGCGCGATCGAGCTCGGCGAAATGCTCCCAGGTCGCCCAGTGCGGCACGAGGTTGGAATTGGCGAGCAGCACGCGCGGCGCATTTTCGTGCGTGCGGAACACGCCGACAGGCTTGCCCGACTGGATCAGCAAAGTCTCGTCGCTCTCCAGCCGGCGCAATGTCTCGACGATGCGGTCATAGCTTTCCCAGTCGCGCGCGGCGCGGCCGATCCCGCCATAGACGACCAGTTCCTGCGGATTCTCCGCCACGCGCGCGTCGAGATTGTTCATCAGCATGCGCAACGGCGCTTCGGTCAGCCAGGACTTGGCCGAGAGCTCGGTGCCGGTCGCGGCCTGGATGTGGCGCTGATTGTCGATACGAGTCATGCGGAGTCCTTGGCGAAGGAAAGGGCGGCAGCGAGCACGCGCGCGAGGTCGGTGCGCAGCGGGGCGGCGAAGTCGGGATCGTAGACCGGCGGCCAGTTGCTCTCGTCGGGCTCGCCTGCGGGTTCGTCGAGATAGGCGCGCATCGCGATCTCCATCTGGATCGCGTGGACGCCGCGTTCCGGCTGGCCGTAATGGCGCGTCGTCCAGCCGCCACGGAAACGGCCGTTGAGGACGTGGCTGCGGCTGGCGCATTGGGCGACCACCGCGTCGCTCAGCGCTGGATCGCAGGTCGCGCCATTGTCGGTGCCGATATTGAGCTCGGGCAATTCGCCGTCGAACAGGCGCGGGACGCGGCTGCGGATCGAATGGCAGTCGTACAGCACAACGCGTGGATGGAGCGCGCGGAGCCGCGCAATCTCACCCTCGATCGCGTCGTGATAAGGCGCGAACCAGGTGTCGCGCCGTGTCGCCACGTCGGGCGCGGCGCCGTCGCGATAGAGCGGCTCGCCGTCGAACGTCTCGGTCGGGCACAGGCCGGTGGTCGCCTGTCCGGGATAGAGCGACGCGCCGGACGGATCGCGATTGCAGTCGATCACGCTGCGTGACACGTCGGTCCAGATCAGGGTTGCCTCGGCGAGGCCATCGTACAGCGCGCGGATGTGCCAGTCGGCATCGCGGATCGCCCACCAGCGCGAACGAAAGTCGGGGAGGAGGTTGGGCGGGATATCGGTGCCGCCATGGGGGAAGGCGAGGATCAGCGGGGAGTCGCTGCGTTGGACGTGGAGCCAGGTCATGCGATGCTTCCTTCGCCTGCCCCAACTCCCGGCGGCGTCCGCATCACCTCCGTCATCCCGGGCTCGTCCCGGGATCCACCGTGCCGCGAGCCCCGGACAAGAGGCTCCAGCTTCTCAGCCAGCCTCCCGGTGGATCCCGGTACAAGCCCGGGATGACGGAGGAGAGTAAAACGCCTCACCCCACCACTCCCGGCAATTCACCTACCGCGACCAGCAACCGCTTCGACCGCACCAACTCGGTCGCGATCGCCATGTCCGGCGCCATATGCCGATCGTCGGTCAGCATCGGCACCCGCTCGCGCAGCAGCCGGCGGACATGCTCGACCGGCTCGCTCGACAGCATCGGCGCGTGGAAGTCGCATCCCTGCGCGCCTGCCAGCAATTCGATCCCGAGCACCGCGTCGACATTCGCGGCCATCTCGATCAGCCGGCGCGCGCCGTGCGCCGCCATCGACACATGATCCTCCTGATTGGCTGAGGTCGGAATCGAATCGACGCTCGCTGGAGTAGCGCGCTGCTTGTTCTCGGACACCAAGGCGGCGGCGGTCACTTGCGGGATCATGAACCCCGAATTGAGCCCGGGTTTCGGCGTCAGGAACGCCGGCAGCCCCGACAAGGCCGGATCGACCAGCATCGCGACGCGGCGTTCGGCGAGACTGCCGATCTCGCAGATGGCGAGCGCGATCATGTCCGCGGCGAAAGCGACCGGTTCGGCGTGGAAGTTACCCCCGGACAGCGCCTCGTCAGTCTCCGGGAAGATCAGCGGATTGTCCGATACGCCATTGGCCTCGGTCACCAGCGTGTCCCCGGCCTGGCGCAGCAGGGTGAGAACCGCGCCCATCACCTGCGGTTGGCAGCGCAGGCAATAAGGGTCCTGGACGCGCGTATCTCCTTCGCGATGCGAGGCGCGGATCGCCGACCCTTCCATCGTCTGGCGCAGCGCCTCGGCAGTCTCGATCTGGCCGCGATGGCCGCGCAGCGCGTGGATACGGGGGTCGAACGGTGCGTCGGAGCCTTTGGCCGCCTCGGTCGACAGGATGCCGGTGACCAGCGCCGCGCGATACAGTCGTTCCGCCTCGAACAAGCCTGCCAGCGCATAGCTGCAAGAGAATTGCGTGCCGTTGAGCAGTGCAAGCCCCTCCTTGGGGCCAAGCTCCAGCGGCGCGAGCCCGGCCCGGGCCAGCGCGTCGGCGGCGGGAAGGCGCTCGTCGCCGACGAACATCTCGCCGACGCCGATCATCGCCGCGGTCATGTGCGCGAGCGGCGCGAGATCGCCAGACGCGCCGACGGACCCTTGCGCGGGCACCACCGGGACCAGCCCCTTGGCCAGCATCGCCTCGAGCAATTCGACCGTCGCCGGCGCCACGCCCGACGCGCCGCGCGCGAGACTGGCGAGCTTGAGCGCCATCATCAGGCGCGCGATCGGTACCGGCATCGGATCGCCGACGCCGGCGGCATGGCTCAGCACGATATTGCGCTGGAGCGTTGCCAGGTCGTCGTCACCGATCCTGACGCTGGCGAGCTTCCCGAACCCGGTGTTGATGCCATAGACAGGCTCGTGCCGCGCCAGGATGCGCCCCACCGCCGCCGCGCTCTCCGCGATCGCCGGCCGACAGGCCGGATCGAGCACCGGCGCCGCGCCTTCATAGATCGCCTGCCATGCCGAATAGGGGACGGCACCGGGAGTCAACAGCATTCGCCGTCCTTCACGCGAAGATGGAGAGGGTTGAAGCCGATCCGGTAGACCAGCTCGGCGGGGTCGGTGATGTCCCAAATCGCGAGGTCGCACGCCTTGCCGGGCTCGATCGTGCCGATCGTGTCGGCGAGACCCAAAGCGCGGGCGGCATTGACGGTCACGCCACGCAAGGCCTCGGTCACGGTCAGCCGGAACAGGGTCGCGGCCATATTGAGCATCAGCAGCAACGAGGTGGTCGGCGAGGTGCCGGGGTTGCAGTCGGTCGCGATCGCGATCGGAACATGGTGCGCGCGGAACAGATCGACCGGCGGCAGCTTGGTCTCGCGCATGAAATAGAAAGCGCCGGGCAGCAGCACCGCGATCGTCCCCGCCGCCGCCATCGCCTTGGCATCGGCCTCGTCGGCATATTCGAGGTGATCGGCCGATAGGGCACCGAAGCTCGCCGCCAGGCTGGCGCCGTGGAGCGCCGACAATTGCTCGGCATGGAGCTTGACCGGTAGTCCCGACCGGCGCGCTGCCGCCAGAACGCGCTTGGTCTGTTCGGGCGTGAACCCGATCCCTTCGCAAAAGGCGTCGACCGCATCGGCCAGACCGCGCGCGGCGGGGATCATCTCGTCGGCGACCAGCGCGACATAATCGTCCGCGCGTCCGGCATATTCCGGCGGCAGTGCGTGCGCGCCCAACAGGGTGGTCGCGACCCGCACGCGGCGTTGCTCGCCCAGCGACCGCGCCGCGCGCAGCATCTTGAATTCGTCGGCGACGGTCAGGCCATAGCCCGACTTGATCTCGATCGTCGTCACGCCCTCGGCGAGCAAGACATCGAGCCGGGGCAACGCGGTCGCGACGAGATCGGCCTCGCTTGCGGCCCTAGTCGCGCGCATCGTCGACACGATGCCGCCGCCGGCGCGGGCAATCTCCTCATAGGAGGCACCGTCCAGCCGCATCCCCCATTCGCCCGCGCGATCGCCGGCGTGGACCAGATGCGTGTGGCAATCGATCAGACCGGGCGTGATCCAGCGCCCACCGCAATCGATCGTCTCGCCCGTCGGTTCGGGAGCGCGCGCGCGCGGCCCGGCATAAGCGATGCGCCCGTCGCGGCTGACCATCACGCCATCGTCGACCACGCCCAGGCCGTCGCCGGCCATCGTCGCGAGTCGAGCATTGATCCAGGTCCGCTCCATGGTCTCTATCCTTGCCTGCGTGGATTATTATGTCTAGACATAATCGACAGGAGGATCGATGCCGCAACTCTGGTTCGAACGCTCGTTGCTACCCGATGGCTGGGCCGAACGCGTCCGCATCACGATAAATGGTGCGACGATCGCCGCGGTCGAGACTGGGGTCGATCCGGGGCCGGGCGATGAACGTCACGGCGCGGCCTTGCCTGGCCTGTGCAACGTCCACAGCCACGGCTTCCAGCGCGGCATGGCCGGAATGTCCGAGTGCCGCGGCCGGCCCGACGACGATTTCTGGAGCTGGCGCGAGGTGATGTACCGGTTCCTCGACCGCCTGACTCCCGACGACATCGAAGCGATCACTGCCCAGGCCTATGTCGAGATGCTCGAAGGCGGCTTCACTAGCGTCGGCGAGTTCCATTACCTGCACAATGACGTTGATGGCGCCCGCTATGCCGATCCGGCGGAGACCGCTGGCGCGATCATCGCGGCGGCGGAAGCGACCGGGATCGGGCTGACGCTGCTGCCCGTCTTCTACGCGCATGCCGATTTCGGCGGCGCTCCGCCGGCGCCGGGCCAGCGCCGCTTCATCTCGGACGTCGATAGGTTCGCGCGATTGGTCGAGGCGAGCCGCGCCAAATTGCCCGCCGACGCCGTGCTCGGCGTCGCGCCGCATTCGCTTCGCGCAGTGACGCCCGACGAACTCGCGGCGATCGTGCCGCTGGCCGAGGGCGGCCCGCTCCACATCCACGCCGCCGAACAGGTGCGCGAGGTCGAGGCTTGCGTGGCCTGGAGCGGGGCGCGGCCGGTCGAATGGCTGCTCGACAATGCCGCGGTCGATGCGCGCTGGTGCCTGATCCACTCGACCCATGTCGACGCGTACGAAACCGCGCGGCTCGCGGCGAGCGGTGGGGTCGCCGGCCTGTGCCCGGTGACCGAGGCCAATCTCGGCGACGGCGTCTTTCCCGCAGTCGATTATCTCGCGGCCGGCGGGCGGTTTGGCGTCGGCACCGATTCGAACATCCTGATCGACGCCGCGAGCGAACTCCGCGGACTCGAATATTCGCAGCGACTGACGCTCAGAAAGCGCGCCCTGCTGGTCAACGGGGCCGAGCCCTCGGTCGGCGCGACCCTGTTCGCCAAGGCACAGGCCGGCGGCGCGCAGGCGCTCGGCGTGACGAGTGGCATCGCTGTCGGGAATGCCGCCGACATCGTCTCGCTCGACCTCCAGCACCCCGCCCTGGTCGGCGCCGGCATCGATTTGCTCGATCGCTGGATCTTCGCCGCGCGGCCGGGCGCGATCGATTCGGTCTGGCGCGCGGGTCGCAAGCTGGTCGACCACGGCCGCCACATCGCCGCCGACACGATCGCCGACCGCTATCGCCGCATGGTCGCCGCCCTGCTGGCATGACAGTCGAGGCGCGCATCCGCCACGATATCGAGGCGCGCATCCATTCGGGCGAATGGCGGCCCGGCCATCGCATCCCGTTCGAACACGAACTGGTCGCGGTCTATGGCTGCTCGCGCGCAACAGTCAGCAAGGCGCTGGGCGGTCTCGCCAAGGACGGCCTGATCGAACGCCGCCGCAAGGCCGGATCGTTCGTCGCGCACCCCCAGGTCCATTCGGCGGTGCTCGAAGTCCCCGATCTGGCGCAGGTGATCGCCGCGCGGGGGGAAGAGTATCGCTGGCACCTGACGCACCGGCGCGCGGCAGCCAGTGCTGGCGAGGTCGCGCTACCGGCCTTGCTGGTCGAGGGCATGCATTATGGTGGCGGCGAACCCTTCGCGCTCGAACATCGCCTGATCGCGCTGACTGCTGTCCCGGACGCCGCGCATGAAAGCTTCGCCGACGAAGCCCCCGGCACCTGGCTCCTCCACCACGTCCCCTGGACCGCCGCCCGCCACCGCATCCGCGCGGTAGAGGCGACGACCGCGGAGGCGAAGGCCTTGGGGCTACGGCCGCGCGGCGCCTGTCTCGAACTTGAGCGCACGACCTGGCGCGCCGGGCAGATCGTCACCCACGTCCGGCAATTGTTTCGCGGCGACCGCTACGATCTCGTCGCGGAGTTCAGGCCGTAAGCAGGGTCAGTCGACCACCCACAGGAACACTTCGCGCTGGTCGATGACCTCGCGTGTGCGCGGGGTCCAGTCGCGTATGGCAAAGGCATGGCCGAGCACGCGGCTGCCCGGCGTGAGCTCGGTCCGCAGACGCGCGCCAAGGAGACTGTGAACAAACGGGAGCAAATAGAGCGTGACGACGCTGGCGCCCTCGAGCCGTGTGGCGAACAGATCCTCGCGACGGAAACAGACAAGATGATCGAGGCCCGCTTTGTGCGCCGCCGCCTCGGCTTCGGCGATCCGCTCCGCATCGATATCGACGCCGAGCGCGGTGGCGCCACGCCGCGCGGCGGCAATGACGATGCGCCCGTCGCCACAGCCGAGGTCGATGAGATGATCGCCGGGCCCGACCCCGGCAAGATCGAGCATGCGCTCGACCAGCGCTTCGGGCGTCGGCCAGAAGGGGGCATCGAAATGATGCGGCGTACCGGCCCAGGGCCCGCGGAGTGCCTTGAAGGCGCGGTCCTCGGTGTCTTCAAGGCCGGTCACGCTCTGCCGCTCCGGGGAATCCATGCCGTTTGTCAGCCGATCATCCTCCGGTTCGATCCCGTGCGGACGCTATCCCGTTACCCGATGAAACGCCATTCGGATCGATCAGGAAGAAAATGGTGCTGCCGGTGAGGATTGAACTCACGACCTCAGCCTTACCAATTCTCAGCGTACCAGTCTGGTTCAGTCTGTTAGGGTAAGGTCCGGGCGGAAAAACCATAGGTATTCTGCGGTCTTGGCGTTAGGAGGCGTCTATTCGGGTAACGCGTGGACTACTCCAATAGCCCGCTTTCTGTTACCCGGAGAATTACCCGAAGGGAAACGCGGGATGCCAATGCGGTTGACGGAAATGGCGGTCGAGAAGCTGTTGCCCAGGGAGCCGGGCAAGCGGCTGGAGGTGGTTGACGCAGCGACCCCCGGGCTGACGCTGCGCGTGTCCGGGCCACGTAACAAGACGTGGAACGTGCTGTACCGCGTCGCCTCGACTGGCGGACCGGGCAAGCGCAATGAGAATTTGCGCGGCAAGCTCCAGCGCCTGTCCATTGGGCAATGGCCGGTGACGAACCTTAAGGCGGCGCGGGAGCGTGCGCGTGAGGTCATGGAGCTGGCGGACCGTGGCATCGACCCGGCGGCCGCGCGCGAAGAGCAGACTGCGCGGCGCAACGCCGGTGCGTTTGAGGCCGTGTTCGAGCGGTTCGTGGAATTGCACGTCAAGCAGAACACCAAGGAGGGGCGCTTCGCCCGCGACCGTGCCGCGGCGATGGAGCGCGCGAATGCGGGCAAAGTCGAGCCGCCACGCGGCCCAAACAGTAAGCTGGGACGCGTCGCGGCGGAGCGCATCATCGCCGACAACGCGCTGCCGGTCTGGCGCGGGCGGTTGATCGAGACGATCACGCGCGCCGAGGTTCACGAACTTCTGGACGACGTGATAACGAAGCGCGGCAACGCGATGGCGCGCGAGCTGCGCAAGGCGCTTACGTCGCTGTTCAACTGGGCGGCGGACCGGGGTCACGTCCCCGCCAGCCCGCTCGCGGGTATGCGGCGGCCCGAGCTGGCCTACACGGCGCGCGAGCGTGTGCTGTCGATGGACGAGCTGAACCGCGTCTGGGCGGCGGCGGGCGACGCCGCTTACCCGTTCGGCGACATGGTGCGGCTCATCATGCTCACCGGACAGCGCCGCTCGGAGATTGCGGAGATGGAGCGCGGCTGGATCGATGCCGACCAGCGCGCGGTCGAGATACCAGCGGCGCGCTATAAAACGAAGCGCGCGCACGTCTTCCCGTTGTCCGCACCCGCATGGAAGCTCGTCAAGGCACTGCCCAAGTGGAACGGCGGTGACTGCATGTTCAGCACGACCGGTGGCAAGCGCCCCGTCAGCGGCTTCTCCAAGGCAAAGCTGCGACTGGACGAGCTGATCGCGAAGCGCCTGGCGAAGGAGGGCCTGCCGCCGATGGAGCCGTGGACCGTGCACGACATCCGCCGCTCGGTCGCCACGCACATGGCGCGCATGGGCACCCCACAGGAATACATCGAGCGCGTGCTTGGGCACGTCGTGCAGGGCGTTGCGGGCACCTACAACCGCTACTCCTACATGGATGAGAAGCGCGCGGCGCTGGAGGCGTGGGGGAAGCTGTGGAAGGCCTAGACGCGGCGCTGGAGCAAGCGCGGGCGGCGTTCGACGCGGAGCGTGCGCAGATCGAAGGGAGACGCAAGGCGAGCGCCGCCCATGATCATCTGCGAAAGCTGGCTGTCAGTGGCGGCTATGCAGGTTTGCCCAGAGAGTCTCGGAAGGACTGGCGCTGGCACGCGCGCAACGAGCCGTGGTTTGCCCGTCTGTCGTTCGAGGAACAGCGCGACCATGTATTGTCGATCACCGGCCCGCGCGGGCCGGATGGACTTTCGGCGCTTCGGGCGGCGGGGTTCGTGCTGTTGCATTGCTTCGAGGCGGCGGGCCAGCGCGTCACCGCAACCAAGGCGGACGGGACACGCCGGGATAGCTACGCGGTCGCGTTCCTGATGGAGCACCTGCCCAAGCTCGACGCGACGCTCCGGGCGGAAGCCGTCATCCGCAACGCCGCTTACACTATCGTCAAAGACTACCGGCAACGATCAACCCGGCGGAATTAGCGCGCTATCTCGCCGCACCCGCCCCGCTTAGCCCGGCTCATCCCCGCGCAAACGGAGGCCGCGATGCGAGACGACGACACACTTCTGACAATGCCCGAGGTCGAGGCGCTGACGCGCCTGAGCAAGCCGACCGTCTACCAGATGATCCGCGAGGGCCGCTTCCCGAAGCAGGTTCGCCTTGGGCCGAACAAGGTCGCTTGGCTGCGCTCGGAAGTGCTGGGCTGGATCGGCGAGAAGGCGGACGCCCGCGAAGCTGCCTGAAGATGGTCCCACCCCCGGGGAGTATTCAGAGGCGGGACCAAGTTCACATGATGGCGATCAAGACCAATTGAGCACCGGCGACAGTATAGCGCCCCGGCGCGAGCGGGGAGAGCCCGTTCCTTTGATCGAATTACCGCAACTGTGAACCGATCCGCTCCGGCCGCCGGGCCAGAGTGAGTGCGAAGTGATGGCCGATGAGCCGAATACCGAAACTGAGACGGCGAGGTTCCTCGCTTGGCTCCGCCCGCCCGGCAGCGCCTTTCCGGGTGTGACGCTGACCGCGATCCGCCTTGTCGGCGGCACCACGACCGAGACGTATTTCGATGCCAGAGCAGGTGCAGGATGGATCACCCGCTTCGGCGGGCAGCAGAATTGCTACTATATGGTCAACCCGCCGCTCGGGAAGCTTACCAAGAAGGCGTCCAAGTCGGAAGTCGCCGCTGTTACCATGCTCCACGTCGATATTGATCCGGCGAAGGGCGGGGACTGGCAGGCTGAGCGGGAGCGCATTCTAGCGTCCCTTGAGGCGTACCGGCCCCGGCCGTCGGCGGTGATCGACAGCGGCAACGGCTTTCAGGCTCTGTGGCGATTGCGCGATCCCGAGCCACTGAGCGGCGCTAACGACTGGGCGCGGCTGGAGGCGTACAATCGCCAACTCGCCCTCTACCTTCACGGTGACAGCACGCACGACGTTTCGCGCATCCTGCGGTTGCCGGGGTTCATCAATATTCCCGACGACAAAAAACGGGCGCTCGGACGCGTCGAGCGGCCCACTTCCATCGTGTGGATGGAGGACACTGATTACGCGCTCGACGACTTCACGCCGGCGCCGAGGGATGGCCCGAAGCCGCGCTCCGGCGGCCCGGCCACCGTGGCGTTTTCAGGCGACATTCCGCCAGCCGACCTCGACGCGCTGCCCGCCGCCGTGGACCAGCGGACGCGAATGCTAATCGTGCAGGGTGACGATCCTGACGATCCGACGCGGTATGGCTCGAAGTCGGAAGCGATGTGGGCCGTGGCCTGCGCGCTGGTGCGAGCTGGATGCTCCGACGAGCAGATAGCATCGGTCCTGCTGGACCCGGACCTCGGCATCTCCGAGCACCCCCTGCGCCAGAAACGCAGCGTGGAGTATGTCGTTCGGCAGATCGAGCGGGCGCGGGAGAACGTGGCGAGTGCCGAGCTCGACCCGGGCGGTCGCCGCGTGCTCGACCCTGCGGCGCCCTTCGCGATCGCGACCCGGCTCCACGCCGAACTGTTCCCGACAGCCATCCACACGAACGACGACTGGCTAGACTATGACCGTGGTGCCTACCGCGCAGTTGAGGACGCCACGATGCGCCGGGCGGTCTGGCAGTCGCTCGACGCGGCGACCGTTCGGAAGATGAAGAAAGACGTGGTCGAGTTCGTCCCATTCAAGCCGGGACCGGCGCAGGTCAACGGCGTGCTCGACGCGCTGGAGGCTGTAGCCCACCAGCCCGCCGACCGGATGGCACCACCGGTGTGGCTCGATAGCGATGGGCCGCCTCCTCTGGAGATCGTGGCGCTGCGCAACGGACTCCTTCACGTAACGATCGGCGAGTTGCTGCCGCCGACGCCGCGCTTCTTCACCCGCAACGCGCTCGACATCGACTTCGCCGCCGACGCGCCACCGCCGGTGGAGTGGCTGCGCTTCGTCAATGAAGTGTTCCCCAACCCGATAGCCGTCGCACTGCTGCAAGACTGGTTCGGCTACCTGCTGCTGCCCGACACCGCGCTCCAGAAGATCATGCTGCTGGTCGGGCCGACCCGCTCCGGCAAGGGTGTCATCCAGCACGTCATCACCGCGCTGGTGGGCGCGGGCAACGTCTGTGCGCCCAGCCCGAACAGCCTTGGGAGCGGCAACGTGGGGGCGCTCCAGCCGCTGATCGGGTCCACTGTCGCCTTCCTCACCGACGCCCGCTTTGGCGGTCGTTCCGATAAGGTGGCGATCACGGCGAACCTGCTCGCGATATCGGCCGGCGATCCGATGACCATCGACCGCAAGCACAAGGCGGCGTGGACCGGGCGGCTCGCTACCCGCTTGATAGTGATGAGCAACGAGCTGCCCGGATTGCGCGATAACAGCCCCGCGCTCGCCAATCGCTTTACGCCGCTCATCCTCGAACAGAGCTTTCTTGGACGCGAGGACCTTGGGCTAGCGTCGCGCATCATCGCGAATGAGATGCCGGGCGTTCTACTTTGGGCGCTCGATGGCTGGCGCCGGTTACGCGAGCGGGGGCACTTCGCGCTGCCCGTGGCGTCCGAGGAGGCGATCGCTGAGATACTTGACCTTGGCTCGCCGGTGGCCTCGTTCGTCAACGCGCGGTGCGGACTTGGCGAGGGCAAGAGCGTTGAAAAGGAGCGGCTCTACCGCGCATATCGCGCTTGGTGCGAGGCGACGGAGCAGCACGCCGCGGCGCCAAATGTGTTTAGCCGTGACCTCCGCACGGCGACCGGGGGCAAGGTGCAGCCGAGCAAGACGCGTGTCGGGGCGCCAGAGGGCGGCAAGGTGCCGGTCTTCGTCGGCATAGAGCTTCGCGACGAACCCGACCCGATCGCGCTGCCGTTTGGCGGTGACGCCCGATGGGAGCGCGAGCCGTATTGAGCCGGGCCCGGTTCGGGCCGGGTTTCGACTCTGCCGGTTGCCCAGGAAAAGCGCCAGAGGGCCGGGCGGGCCGGGTTGTTTATGGGTTTTTCCGTCCGGGAGGGAAAGCGGAAGCGAGGTGGAGTGAAAGGGATTAGAGTAACAATAAGAGGGAAGAAACCCGGCCCGCCCGGCCCGCCTCTGTTTGGGCAAAGCGTAAACCCACCGACCACCCGAACCGGTGGGCTTCGCGCGCGCACGCGCGACAGTCCGGCTAGCGTCAGCCCTCACATCGACTAGGTCAAACGCAGGAGATACGGGCTCCGAGCATTGCCCCTCAGTCCTTGAGTTTAGTTTCTGTCTGCGCGCGCGCGCGACGAGTGGGGGGCAAACCAACTGCTGCCACGTCAGCCCCTCAGCTGGCGGTTCACGCATGATCAGCATCGAATTTCGCGAGGCGCTCAATCCAGAAGGCTCGATCATGCTCTGGGTAGAGCAACTGCCCTACTTGGGCGACGAGGTCATCGAGGATACGCAAGCTGTGGATCTCATCGGCGACGTGCAGATCGCCATCACCCGTCAAATAGCGGAATGAATGGTTGCGGTGCACGTCGGCCATCGTCTCCGCTAACCATTGTAAGTGCTCATTGTCGGGCTGAAATCCGCGATCCTTGGCACAGGCGAGCGCCTTGGGCAGATCGTGGACGATATTCTGCTTGGCGAACTTCATATCACCGCCGAGATGCACGAATGCAGCCTTCAACACGGTCTCTAAAGAAAAACCCACAAGTAAGTAGAAGGGCACGGTCATGTGTGCGCTCGCTTGGGCAGCTGCTACAATTGCGTGTGCGGCGCGAGCGTGCGCTCCTCCGGCGAAAAACAATCGCTCGGCGTCAGTCATGGCCATTGCATCAAAACCTGGCACACGTTGAAAATCCCGACACTATTGGCAGGTTGGCGCAGTTGCCAGTCACGTGAGTGAACGGCGACTTTCGAGTCCTCACGATTCGTTCTATGGCGTAGCCTCATCAAAGGGGTCAGTCGGCAAGCGACCCAATCCTCGCCGTTCATGACTGTCCAGCGGTTGCGTAAGCCTGCCGTCGCAACAAAATCGGCAATAGGGTTGCGGAGATGAATTTTTGATCCGATTCTTCTCGTCTGATCGACAATGCCTAGCATTGTTGTCGCATCGAGGTGGCCCATGCGAGAGTACCTCTATTTTGATCGACGCCGGCTTCAAGCGTATGCCGATCAAATTGCCGATCCGACCGTATTTGATGCAGCGAGAGAGTGGAACGCCGGCCTATCCTTCTCAGGGCCTAAAGTTGAAGCATCCAGGAAAACCGTAGCCAGGCAACGGACAGAGCATGAACTTTTTTCGTTAGTGGAAGAGCATTTGCGGGATAGTTTTGCGCTCGGGCCAAAAGGGCCAAGCGATCGAGGCTTAGGAGTCCCACCTTTTTACAAGGAATCATTCAACGCATACCGCGGATCGCTTGCCTGGAACGATGTAATTTTGAATTTTTGGCTTCATATCCGCGGTGAAGAGCAGATAACTGAAGAACTCTCTTCTGTCGTTCTACTTATAGAAGATAGCCCTAGCCCAGATGGGCGCATTAAAGCTTATACTGGTCTTACTAGTCTGGTTTTAATAGCACAAGAACTAGATATGAGTAAAAACCGCGGGAAAGGCAACAAAAGCTCCGGGAGTCTAATCGAGAGATTTCGTGTGTTGCGAGAATCGGAAGCAGAATTACTGAAAAGCCCCCTGAGATTCTTGGAGAGAGCGGGGGCACAATTTACAAATATTCGAACAATCTCAACTCTATATCGCTTGAGAGGCGTCGCACATGTTTCTCGAGACAACGACTTACCAGCCACTCGCGTGGGCTACCCCCTAGCCGTGTGGGAATGATTTTAGGACCAAAGCTGCCTAGCAGCACTTAACCCATTCGCGCCTTAGCGGTCAGGAAGCAACCCACCCAATTCCGGCCGTTCTGCCCTTTTGCTGATAGCGGTCGCTTATGGGTTCGCGAGCTAACTCGCCGCGCGCCGATCATGGGCCAGCTTTATGAGTTGAGCGAGAACGTCAGCCTTGTCGTTCACGTCTGCCGCCGTGAAACGGAGCCGATACTGGCTCCAGCGAGCGTCATATCCCAACTTGTCGAGGCCAGCAGTGTCGATGATTGCGTCCACGTCATCGCTCTGCGGTATCTTGAACTCCATTGTGAGCGTGGACTTTTTAGGCCGGAACGAAACGAAGTTGTATGCAAGGCCATCGCGGCCGAGGCCGATATAGTGTTTGTTATATTTGAGGTCGACGGACGGGTCTAACTTACGGATCATCTCCAAGCATTGGTCGACGAGTTTGAGCGTCGCCTTCGAGCCTTTGCCTTCCCAGTAGGGCCGGTCAGCCGGAAAAGCCTCAGCTTCCTCGTCTTCGTCGATCAGCCCGCGAGCCATTTCGTCCATGACGCGGGTGAAGATGATCGTTGTTTTCCCTGCGACCTTCAGCCCCTGCATCTGCAAAGCGATCAGCGGTATGGTCCCGTTAAACAGGGCAATCACGTTCAGGAAGCGACTGGTAATGTCCTCTGCAATCAGCACCGCGCAATGATCATACTGTGGATAGCGCTTACGCTCGATGTCCCAGTACTCGATGGTGCGGATAATGTGTGTCTCGTCAGTACCGCCGAGTTGTAGCTCAACTTCGTAACGCCGCTTGGAGTCGGGGTCCTGTAGGAGCAAGTCGAGCCGCCCGGCTCGCGGCTGGATGCGTTCCTTCTGACGCAGCTCTAGGTCGCCAAGGCCGAGGATGCTTGGATCGTCAGCAATCAGGTCTTGAACCCATTTCTCGGTTAGCTCGGGGTGCGCCCGCAAGGACAATCGCTCGGCGCGTTCAAACTCGACCATTTCTTAAATCTCCCCCTGGAAGCTCAACGTGTAAACGACCAATGCCGTGTGAGCGAGTGTGGGAGATGTACAAAAGGGCGGTCCCGTCGGGACCGCCCTTTCTTCGACCTTCGCTCGTTGACTAGTCGAGCTCGAAGTAGATGCGGAGCGAGCGAAACGTAGCCTTCGATACGGCATAGTGGCCGACTCCGCCCGGCGCGTCCTGCCAATTGTCCCATGTGAACAGGAAGGCGTCCTTGTCGCCGGTGACAGTGCGGGTGCGCTTGGTCACGCGGCCCTGAAAGTGGCCGTAGTTATCGATACCGGCTGCATCGAGCTTGTTCGCGTGGATGACCGGGCCGTGTTCGGCGATGACCTTGAGGCCGGCGATAGTCTGCTCCGAGCAGCCCGACATGAATTCCTCGACCTGGCCAGGGGTAAGGTCGACGACCCCATCGAACGCGTCGGGATCAAAACTGGCCGGCAAAGCGTAGGCCTCCGCCTGGGGCTTCGGGAACGCGGCGGCCATCAATTCCGCTCGCGTCGACGGCGAGAAACCGCTAACGTCTTCCTTGGTGAGCACGATGAACATGGTAGTCTCCATTTTCTCAGTTTGCCATTTGAGGGAGCCAAATTGCCTTTTGGCTCCCTCTACCTATCGTTTGGGCGCGCTTGCCAGCCGTGTCAAACGCTATTTTGACATGCCAAAAATTAATTTGAGTAGCCCAGCGTCAGTTTGACGGGTTCCGCTTTCGACGTTCGCAGGTGCGCATCAGCGCGATCGCATTCCGCGCGCTTACGTAAGTGCTCATGTTCGCGAAGGCTGCTGCGAATTATCTACTTATAACATGCAGGTGCCATCACGACGGGTAGCCGGGCCTCTGCTAGGCCAAGGTCGCCAGCATCGGACCCACGATTTGTTGGCGTTTTTGGAACCTGTCGGCCCTTCGGGTAACGAGTCGGGTTACGAGAGGCGTGTAGAACGACTTATCCGGCACTTTCGCGCGCGTGAGGAAATGCGTCGAAGTTAGCCCGGTGTGGTCGGACCGAGACCTTGAGGCTATAACGAACGGCGCTGTGCGCTGGTCTTACGACCGCTTCTCGCGCGCGCGAGCCGGGGTATTAAATCGGTACGGGTAAACTCGCCACCACTTGATTTGCTGGGCTTCTGACGCAGCTCGTCTTAGTATTTTCGGCACAATATCGAATTTACCGCTCGCTTCGCGCACGCGCACGCGCGCGCGTGCGCGAAGCGTGGCGTAAAATCCATCCGGACCTCCGGAATGTTCGACCCAGCGGTAGCGGAGCGCTATTACGACGCCGGGGAGAAACAGCATGATTTGGACGCGCATAATCCCAACGGCGGTGATCTCGCTGACGGTGATCGTATGCAGCTTACTGATCGGGGGGCGATATGTTGTCACTCGTGGGCCCAGTGATCTGATGGTGCGCTACGATCGCCTGACTGGAGCAGTTTGGTTTTGCGGGGTCACCACGCCAAGCAATGTTGGTCTGGGCTGTGCGCCCATGGAAGAATGGGGCGGGGTGCCCGCGGCCAACGCCGAGACGCGCAAGTCAGCGGCCCCTGCGGCCGCGGGTAGTTCGAACTAAAATACCGGAGAGATCGATGGCGGGTGACAGCGCGAAAATCGCGGAAGGGAAACGCATCGGCGCGGTTGCAGCCGGCCGCCTCGAAGCCCACGCCGCCAGTGCAAACGATCAACTGGTAAAAACCTCGAACTGGCTCAATGCCTCGCTACTAGCCGTAAACGGGGGCGGTGCGATCACGGTATTCAACGCGGCGGCACATATAAGCGGTAGAGGCGCGGCCGGTGCTGTATTTGTCGCCGGAATCGTTTTCGCCCTGCTGAGCGCCACTGCGATTCAGGCGGTCATTGCAAAGCAGCAACTGCCGCTTGAGATTTGGATTGGGTACTGGCGGGGGGTAGAGTTTTCTGGCGAGAGAGATGACGAATCCGAGATGAAGCTCGCGGCGCCGATTACGATTTGGGAAAAGCGAGCTTGGATCGCGCCGGCGTTAGGGTGGGTATCTGGAGTGCTTTTCGTCGCTGGAGCGCTAATTGCCGGGTTGACTTTCGTGCCGCCAATCACCTCTTAATCTCTAGCTCGGTGCACACGAACGCGGCGATAGACCGGACGCGGACGTGGCGACGGCGCACTACCGTTATCGGGCCATACGCGTCGAATTTCGTCTCGATTGAACAGTACATCGTCGAGGGGGACGGGATAAACTGCGTCACGCGGCTGATAGGTTAGGCTGTTATTCTGGAAATCGAAAATCGCTGTCGTCAGCTTGTGCTGCGAGACTGACTCCATTCTAAAATTGCCACGCCGCGCCCAAACGCATAACTGATGCTGTCCTACTTTGTCCGCAATTTCGAGGTTGATGCGGCGGACAAATTCTTTTTTCCCGCTTGCATCGTTTGGGGCCGATGCGGCGCGCGAGGCAAGCATCGTTCCGAGCTGTTTTAGAGTAAAATCTCCTTCCAATGGCGGCAGCCCTTCGAGGGCGCGTATCGTGTTTGGATGTATCTCCATTGGAGGACGAGGAGATAGTGCGCGAGTAAGCCCATCAAGATTGTCATAATTTGGAACGTATGGTTTTTCGGGCGACGGGGGAGGAGGCGCCCCGATTGTCACATTCCCGTTAACAGTGCCAATCGCCGGCGATCCGGCCCCCGTGGATGTGACGGTATTTGACGAGGTCGCGATTGAAGTCGCCGGCGGTTTGAGTAGGAACCACACTACCCAATAAGCAAAGAACGCGGCGATACCGACGACACCCCAAAATTGTGTCTGCTGGGGCGTCATGAGCCAAGAAACCCACGAGTTGACGCCCTTCGGATTGAGCGTTCCAGCAAGACCGGAAAGCCCCAGCGCTGTCGCCCCGATCTTGCTGGGCAACGCTTTCCAATAGCCGAATGCTTCTTGCCGCATGTGCCCCCTGCGCCGACTCGCAGTATGCGTGTCGGTTAGCTAGGCGCGCGAACTACTACATTTGGTCCTACTTATCCAAACGGGATAACCTCAGTCGGCTTCGGGCCTATCACAAGTAGATAAGCTCATTTAGTTGCCGTCACCCTCTCATTAGATTCGCCATGGCGCGCTCATAGTTGCCCTTGTAGAGCGTCACGCCATTGGCGCCACAATCAATCGAATAGACGATGTCATGGACGATCTCGCGGTCTTCGCCGACGTCCGCGGCAATATGATACGTAAGATAGGTCGTTACGGAATCGTCAGCCTGCTTGGCCAAATCCGCATTGAGGTGATCCTCGACCTTGGCTGCGATGCGATTGTACTCTTGAACCTTCACGCGTCTGCGAGCGTCTGAGCCGCGATAACTTTTGCGAATTACAGAAATAGGGTAGCATTTCATTGATGTTTTTCCAAAGCGGTGGTGAAGCATGTACGCCTGCCGGCGGTTGGAGAGGAATTATTCTCCGTTGCGATGCAGCGTTGACGGAAGTTTTTGTCCGCCGATTTTTCTGGCCGCCATTTCTTTGCGGTTGCAGCGTCGTCATCGCGGCCGATGATGGGAACATAGCAAATCGGAGTTTCTTATGAGTGAATCCAAGCGTCGCCGCGGGCGACCAATAGGCAGCACCATCCGCGCCGATGAGCCCATCCTGCGCCAGATGGCCGATCTTTTCTTGGGGCAGCCCAGCCTTAGGCCGACATCTGCCATCAAACAGCTCGTGCCTGAATGGACCGACACCATCCTTCACCGTCTGCGAGGCAAATGGAAGGTTAGGAAGGAGGCGCTTCTGGCTGCCGCGCGAGTTCGGCGCGACTCAGCCAGCGCTGCGGCAAGGGAAGTTAGGGTTTCGAGCCTGACCATCGCGGAAGCCCTATCGGCGCAGATGGTGCGAATAAACGTTGATGAGGCTATACGCCACGTGCAGAGTATGATGATCAGTGACGATACGCTTCGTGCCATTCGGGAATTTCAAGAAAACGAAACCGTGCGTCTCGCTCGGCTCGTTGAAAATCTGCCGGATGTTCGATTGATGCGAGAACTCGCGAACAATCCGGCCGTCGAGTTTGCTCGATCCCTAAAGCAAGCTGGACTCTTTTGAATGCCTAGAGCCTCGCCCGCTTCAACGCGATTGTGAAGCGGGCGATGAAAGAGAAGCCGAAAAGGGGACGAAAGTCGGGCTGGCTATCGACCTGACAGCAGGTCGAAGAAAACTGCCGCCACCGTCGCGCGATCTCCCTCCTCGACACGCGCCACGCACATGAGGCCGTCGAGATGACGGCCCGTGACGATCATCTGACAAAAGCCCTTGGTCGCCGGCGTGGCAACCCCGGGTCTCAGATAGACGCGAGAGATCGTGCCCTTCGTGCGATTTGGGTCAAGTGCTACCGCGAAGCCGAGTGGATTAGCGGTAGGGGAGTCGTGCTGCGTGAACTGGATAAGAACGTGTCGGCGATCCGAATAATTTAGCACCGCCCTGTCGCAGGGGAATTGCGTCTCCCGCTCCCTCAAGTCCTGATCTATCCCGCCTTCAGCCGTATGACTCTTGGGGGTACAGCGACCCGCATAAACTTGAAGCTCGGAGTGCGCCTTCGCGGGAATGAACCCCGCGAGGACTATGAAAAGCCAGCTGTGTCGAAACATGAGTGATCCCCCGTGCACGTCCCGGCTGGCGCCGGGACGGTTAGTCACGCACGATCACGGGGACGTACGCCCCACATATTCGCCCCGAAGGGCTATTTTATTTTGCGGGCCGCCCGACAGAGCGGACCCGTGATCAGCGCGTAAGCGCACCGCCCTCCGGTGACTAAGCCATCGGGCAGCAGCGCGATCATAAAGGGAAAAGGCGAAGAAGGAAATGCCGCGCGCCACCCCCGGGCGAGTTAGCATGGTCGACTGGCTGGCTGGCAGGACAGGGCACTCAATGACCCACACCGCTCGCCCCGCCGAAGCGACCTTGCCTGTTTTGTCTTCATCCGTTCCAGAGCCCGGGATCGGGGAACTGTTCGTGCACCACCTACTGCCAGAGAATGTGCGACCTAAACCCGCAGGCTGCGTGACGCCGCTTGACAACCATTCACAAACGATTCACCATTTGTTCACAGTTTGGTCCACACTATATAGGCTAGAAGCTATGAGCCAAAAGTCGCCAAACGTAACCCTGACATTGCCAAGATGCAGTCATTGCGGCCGCTTCTGGCGCCCTACGCGCGGGCTCGTCGCGGACGCGGCCTACTGCAAACGATGCTCGAAAGATCGGCAAGCAGCGGCAGCCACCCATTTTGGCCTTAGGCCTCTTACGGCCGCTGATTTCACCGGGCAATATTTGCTGCCACGTAGGTTACGGCATCCTTAGGCGAAGAAGGCTTCGAGGCCTTTGGTTGCGTCACCCTTCCCCACGACACCACCGGAGCCATCTAGGCGCATCTTTCGGCCCGCGCCCGTAGGTTCGCTCCAGGCACCCCATTCATGCTTTCGCGCCGACAGCCGCTTCCATTCCACAATGACACGCCGAGCGCCCTTCGCCTGCTCCCACCGAACGACGTCCGACGTTAGGACGACCTGCCAAATCGGTGACGTGGGAAGATGGGCCAGCGATCGCAGTGCATCCGCGGCGCTTTGATAGCGCGCGGCAGGATCATCGTTCAGCATCTTTCGGATAACCCGGCGCCAAGCCTTTGGGATGTGCGGGAGCCAACGCAGGGTGTTCGCGAAGCCACCGTTCTTCACGACGTCTTGAGGCGCCGGGCCTTCCTCGTACCAGACCTTCCCATGCAGAAGCCGATAAAGCGTCATACCGAGTGCCCATATGTCTGACTTCGCGCTCGTCCCTTTGCCATGCCAGACCTCATAAGCAACGTGGTCGTTGTAGCCCTGATCCGACGCATATCCGAGCACTAGGTCGTCGGTGACTAAGCCGAAGTCGCTTATCTGGGCCACGCCCCTTGCATCGAGCAAGATGTTCGCTGGCTTGATGTCGCGGTGGACCATGCGCCGGGCGTGCATAGCACCCAAACCCATCAGGACTTCGGTCCCGAGTTTGCGGACCGCGGCCAATGACATTGGTCCATCCTCGAACTTCGATTGGAGAGAGCCCCCAGGGCAGAATGTCATGCAAATGACGACACTGTTGCCGTCCGGTGCCTCGGCTACCTGATGCACTTGCACCACGTTACGATGCGTGGCCTTTGAAAGATTCTTCGCCTCGGCAATGTAGCCAGCCTTATAGTCCGGCCATGCGGCGTCATCCATGAACGCCTTGCGCGTTAGCACCTTGACGGCGACCTCGCCGTGAGCCGGGTCGTCCCCACGGAAGACCTCACCGAACGCGCCATTTCCTAGCTTAGCGCCCAACTTCAAGTCAGAGACGAAATCGGCCATCAGGCGTTCCGTGCAGCGATCAGGAGCATAGCTGCCTCCCGGCTCATCTTCCTCAGCGCTCCGCCGGTCGTCTTGTCAGCCCAGAAGCCATCGTCCGCGACATACTCATCGACCTTGCGCTCGCCATACGTCCGGCTGATGATCGCCTTCGACAGCGCATTCACTGGGCACTGCGATGCGGAAGCCGCTGTCACAACGCCGCGAACCTCCGCGCCCAACAGGATGCCCAGCGTCGCAGAGCCCTTGCCAGCGACCGCGCTCGCCTTCACCACGACGGCGTCGATGGCGTTCTCTTTGATATAATCCGCACACTGTTGATGGAGAACACTATAAGCAGAAGGCCGGTCGCCCTTCTGCACTCGCCAATTGTCGTCAGACTTGATGACGATAGGGTCGTCCTCGTCATCGGGTATTTCGGCGTCCACCATGATAACCGAGTCTTTCGAGGCGACCAGCCCCAACCACCTTTTCGACATTCAATCGGTCCTGTTGTTTGGGGGCCCTTATACACCGACTCCTAGCAACAGTGGACGACAAGGTGAACATATCGTGCGAGTTCGATCCACAATGAACCAAATGCTTCGGTCGTGAACCAATAAACAACCGCTATCGGCACAAGGGCTGAACTGTGGATATTGGGTGGAGAGCGGCCGTTGGCCGACCTCCTAGAGAATGATGTCCTGAGTGCCCACACCGCCCAAACGCTCGTCCACGAACTTCGCCGCGAGACCCAAACTTGGTTCCCAAACACAGTCGAATAGCAGACCGACAACTCGCTCGGACGGCGATACAAAGGACTCTTGGATTATCACCTCAGACGGCGTCACCAGACGAGATAGGTTTTCCGCGCTCGCGATTTCCGGTGCCCACTGATCGTCGAATTGCGGACCGAAGCGCGCGCGCAAATCCGGCAGATTGTCGCGATAGTATGCAAAGATCGCATCTTCGGCAGCCCTGCACATTTCAGCCTTATGCTGCTCAAAAGCCGCATAAGCCTCTCTTTGAACCGGGCTTATCTCTGCCCCTTCGTCGCACGGGATCGTCAGGCGAGTGACAGAAACGACGCCGAGGAAAGGCCATGCGCATTGGCCGACCCATCCAAGTTCATATTCGATGTCTCCGAACGGCGCGTCTCTCACAAGCCCTCCTCCGATGCAGCGTCGAGGGTTTACGTGTAGTCGGTGAACGTCCGCTAGTGGCGCGATACCCGTCAGTCCGCCTCGGTCGGCTGAGAAGCCGGCAGGTGGCGTTGCATCCGCGCTTGAAGCAAGCTCACCAAGCCGGGGTCCATGAACTCATAATCGTCGGGAATGTCGAGGCAGATAATGCGCTTGCTCTTCAGGGCGCTGTGAAAGCGCTTCTGCACCTTGTTGCGGTGGGTTCTCTCCATGACGACGATGAAGTCTGCCCAATCAACGAGTTCGGCTGTCAGAGGGTTGCAGGCGTCGTTGTTCGTGCCAGCTGATGCAACCTCAATATCTGATCGTGTCGAGAACACCTGCTCAGCGGTCGGGCTCCGCAGCCGGTTTTGGCTGCACACAAACAAGAAGCGCTTTGCGGCCATTGGCGCTGCATAGCCGGAGAACGCTCGCTAGTGAATGTCTGAAAATAGTCGTTAGCCGACAGGGCGCTTTTAGATTCTACGGCATAGCAGCGTTGCTATTCACGCTTTCATTACCCCAGCTGTTACCCGGGGGTGCGAAACAAATCGCACGCCATTGGTCAAGATATTGAAAAATGGTGCTGCCGGTGAGGATTGAACTCACGACCTCAGCCTTACCAAGGATGCGCTCTACCACTGAGCTACGGCAGCACTCACGCGGGACCAAAGGCCCCGACGGAGGCGCGCCTATGTCCGCCGACCCGGATATTGTCAAGGCGCGGTTGGCGGGTTTAGGTGATTCCGCCTGATGACCGTGAAGAACGACAAAGCCGCCCGCGCCGCCCG
>Ga0207705_10000447_pt1 | contig 35561 bp, 30 predicted proteins | sample KBSC13metaG_FD_184314 | JGI IMG/M metagenome (GOLD analysis project Ga0207705, IMG submission 184314) | Corn rhizosphere microbial communities from Kellogg Biological Station, Michigan, USA - KBS C1-3 metaG (SPAdes) (version 2) | ecosystem: Host-associated > Plants > Roots > Rhizosphere > Soil ... | reverse complement strand
ACCGACCTGGGAAACCAGACCGTCGGCGTAAAGGTGAACGGCGTGCATGTGCCGCTGCACACGCCGCTGCGCAATGGCGATCAGGTGGAGATCATCCGCCAGAAAGGCTCCGCGCCGTCGCCCTTGTGGGAGCAGTTCGTTGTCACCGGCCGCGCGCGCGCGGAAATTCGCCGCTACCTCAAGCATGCGCGCCACGATGAGCATGTGAATTTCGGCCGCAAGATTCTGGAAAAGACCTTCGCCGACGAACAGCAGGAGCTGACCGAGAAGGCCATCGGGGAAGTCGCCAAGAAGCTGCGCCTCGCCAAGCCGGAAGATGTTTATGCGGAGATCGGGCGCGGCGTGCTGCGCCCGCAGGATGTGTTCGAGGCGATCTTCCCGGAGTTGAAGCAGGATCCCGCACGCATCGGTTCGTTCGACGATGGCAAGAACCGCAAGCCGGTTTCGATCCAGGGCCTCACCGAAGGCATTTCTTATTCGCTGGGCCAATGCTGCCATCCGCTGCCGGGCGACCGCATTGTCGGTCTGCGCACGCCGGGGAAGGGCGTCGTCATCCACACCATCGACTGCGCCGAACTGGAAAAGGCGCAGGACCAGATGGACGATTGGATGGATGTGTCCTGGGGCCGCAACGCGGCCGGCGCGGGGCCGTCGCTGGCGCGTGTCGTCGTGCGCGTGAAGAATGTGCCGGGCTCGCTGGGCGCGGTGATGACCGTGATCGGCAACAATGGCGGCAACATTTTCAACATGAAAGTGACCGACCGGAACCCGCTGTTCTTTGAATTCCAGGTCGATATCGAAGTGCGCGATCTGGCGCATTTGCAGAACATTCTGGGCGCGCTACGCGTCAATGCCGTGGTCGAATCGGTCGACCGCGTGCGCGGGCCGGACGAGTCCGCAGGAGCTTTGGTCTCGTGACACCCGAACAGGTTTTGAAAGAATTCGAGAAAGCCGGCGCGCTGCTGCGCGGGCATTTCATTCTGTCGAGCGGATTGCACTCCGATGTGTTCCTGCAGAAGGCGCTCGTCTTCCAGAACGCGAAGATCACCGCGAAGCTTTGCAAGGCGCTGGCCGCGAAAGTGCGCGAAGAGGTGAAGCAGGAATTCACTGCGATCATCTCGCCCGCCGTCGGCGGCATCGTGCCGGGTTATGAGATGGGGCGTCAGCTCAATCTGCCCGCGATGTATGTCGAGCGTCAGGACGGCGAATTCACGCTGCGCCGCGGTTTCGAGTTGAAGAAGAACCAGCCGGTGCTGATGGTGGAAGACATCGTGACAACCGGACTGTCCTCGCGCGAATGTCTGGACGCGATCCGCAAGGCGGGCGGCAAGCCGGTAGCGGCGGCGTGTCTGATCGACCGTTCCGGCGGCAAGGCGAAGCTCGGGGTGAAATTCGTGCCGCTCGCGAGCGTGAAATTCCCCGCATGGGATGCGAACAAACTTCCGCCGCATCTTGCGGGCACCAAAGGTTACAAGCCCGGCAGCAGAGGATTGGCTTGAGCAAACTCCGTCTCGGCGTAAACATCGATCATGTGGCGACCGTGCGGAACGCGCGCGGCGGGGCTTATCCTGATCCGGTGCGCGCGGCGAAGATGGCGGAAGTAGCGGGTGCGGATGGCATCACGGCGCATCTGCGCGAAGATCGCCGCCATATCACCGACGAAGACATCGCGAAGCTGTCGCGCGAGCTGAAGATTCCCCTCAATCTCGAAATGGCGGCGACGGATGAGATGGTCGCCATCGCGCTGAAGGCGAAGCCGCACGCCGCCTGCATCGTTCCGGAGAAGCGCGAGGAACGCACGACCGAAGGCGGCATCGATGCCGTGGGGCAGCACAATCGTCTCGCGCCGATGGTGCGCCAGCTCGGGGCTGCAAAAATTCGCGTCTCCATGTTCATCGAACCGGATCGCGCGCAGTTGGATGCGAGCAAGGCGCTGGGCGCGCCGGTGGTGGAGCTTCACACCGGCGCCTATGCCGAAGCCGGTTTCGCGGGCGATACAGAGAAGGAAGCGCTCCTCCTCGAAAAGGTGCGCGCGGCTGCGGCCTATGGCGCATCCATCGGTCTCGAAGTTCACGCCGGTCATGGCCTGACCTACGACAACGTGAAGCCTATCGCCGCCATTCCGGAAATCCGCGAATTGAACATCGGGCATTTTCTGATCGGCGAGGCTATTTTCGTGGGGCTGGAAGCGTCCATCAAACGCATGCGTCGCCTGATGGATGAGGCGAGAGGATGAGGCGCTACTCAAACATCACCTCCCCCTTGTGGGGAGGTCGAAAAAGCGAAGCTTTTTCGGGTGAGGGGACTTGCGCGCGTCGTGCCCCCCACCCGAAAAATTCTTTGCTGCGCTACGAATTTTGTCGGCCTCCCCACAAGGGGGAGGCGATAGGCCTCTCATGATCATCGGCCTCGGTTCCGACCTCATCGACATCCGCCGCATCGAGAAGACGATGGAGCGGCATGGCGACCGGTTCATCCAGCGCATCTACACCGATATCGAACAGGCCAAGTCCGACAAGCGCATGCAGCGCGCGGCGAGTTATGCCAAACGCTTCGCGGCGAAAGAGGCGTGTTCGAAGGCCCTCGGCACGGGCCTGCGCAAAGGCGTGTTCTGGCGCGACATGGGCGTAGTCAATCTGCCGGGCGGCAAGCCATCGATGAAACTCACGGGTGGCGCGCTGAAGCGGTTGCAGGATATGACGCCCGCCGGTTACGAGGCCGTCATAGACCTGACCATCACCGACGATTTCCCGCTGGCGCAGGCGATTGTCATTATATCGGCTGTGGCCATATCGCCGCAGAAAACGGCCAATAAAGCATAAAACCGGGTTCCGCCTTGACCCGGCGCGGCCCCTCCGGTTCCTTCTGCCCTTTCCGATCCGAGCGCGATACCTCCCGATGAACGATCCCAAGATTCTGGCTGCCGACGAAACACCGAGCGAGTCCAGCGCGCCGCACGGCCCGGTGGAATCCGCGCCGGCCAGTCCCGCGTCTATCGATCCTGTCGCGCCCGCGGTGGATGCGGCGATTGAGCCGCGCGAAGGCGAGGCGGTGAAGCCCGCAAAGCCGGAAGGGGAGTCCTGGATCGAAACCGTGAAGACGGTGGTTTATGCGCTACTCATCGCGCTGGTGATCCGCACCTTCCTGTTCCAGCCGTTCAACATTCCGTCCGCCTCGATGGAAGGCACGCTGCTGATCGGCGACTATCTGTTCGTCGAGAAGTTTTCCTACGGCTACAGCGCCTATTCCTTCCCGTTCGGCCTTGGGCCGTTCAACGGGCGCATCTTCGGATCGCAGCCCACGCGCGGCGATGTGGTGGTGTTCAAATATCCGCGCGATACATCGACCGACTTCATCAAGCGCGTGATCGGCCTGCCGGGCGACCGTATCCAGATGATCAACGATCGCCTCTATATCAACGACAAAGTTGTGCCGCGGGTGCGCGTGCAGGATTACACCGACACGGTGGACGGCATCAGCTACAGCGTGCCGCAATACAAAGAGACGCTGCCGAACGGCAAATCCTATCTCACGCTGGATCGCTTCTCCGACGGCCCGGCGGACAACACCGACGTGTTCGTCGTGCCGCCCGGCCACTACTTCATGATGGGCGACAACCGCGACAATTCCGATGACAGCCGCGGCTCCGTGGGCTTCGTTCCGGCGGAGAATCTGGTGGGCAAGGCGGAGATCCGCTTCTTCTCCACCAACGGCAGTGCGCATATCTGGGAATTCTGGAAATGGCCGTGGGCGGTCCGCTATTCGCGGCTGTTCACGATCATCGACTGAAGCCTTGAGCGATCTCGAATCCCGTCTCGGTCATACGTTCAAGGATCCCGATCTGCTGCGCCGCGCGCTTACCCATGCGAGCGCAAGCACGACGGATTCGAACGAACGGCTCGAATTCCTTGGCGACCGCGTGCTCGGCCTGGTGATCGCGGAACAACTTCATCGCCTCTATCCCGGCGATCCCGAAGGCATCCTGGCGCTCAAGCTGAACGCGCTGGTGCGAAGCGAGGCTTGTGCGCAGGCGGCGGAGAAGGCGGGCTTGGGCGAGCATCTGATCCTCGCCAATTCGGAAATCGCCAGCGGCGGGCGCAAGAAGGCGGCGATCCTCGCCGGCGCCTGCGAGGCCGTGATCGCGGCGCTCTATCTGGATGGCGGCTTCGCGGTCGCGCGGGATTTCATCGAGCGTTATTGGCAAGAGCAATATGCGGGCCTCAGCCGGGATATGCGCGATGCCAAAACCGCCCTCCAGGAATGGGCACAGGCAAAAAAAGGCGGCGCGGCGCCGGTCTACAAGCTGATAAAGCGCGAAGGGCCGGACCATGCCCCGCGCTTTCTGATAGAAGTCAGCGTCGCCGGACAGACGCCCGCGACCGGCGAGGGCAGTTCCAAGCGCGAAGCCGAGCAGGCCGCGGCGCAGGCGATGCTCGCACAACTGGAAAAGAAGTGACGGACGAAAAACAACATTGCGGCTTTGCCGCCATTATCGGTGCGCCGAATGCGGGCAAGTCCACGCTGGTGAACGCGCTGGTCGGCTCGAAGGTCTCCATCGTCACGCAGAAGGTGCAGACCACGCGCATGCCGGTGCGCGGCGTGGCGATACGCGGGCAGACGCAGATCGTGTTCGTGGACACGCCGGGCATCTTCAAACCGAAGCGCAGGCTGGACCGCGCCATGGTGAACTCCGCCTGGGCGGGCGCGGGCGATGCGGACGCGATCATTCTTATCGTCGATGCGCCGGATCTGATTGCCGAACCGAAAGGCATTTCCGCGCGCGATACGGATTCGATCATCGAAGGCCTGAAGAAGACCGAGCGCAAAGCCGCGCTGGTGATCAACAAGATCGACGGCATGAAGCGCACCGATCTTCTGCCGCTGGTGGAAAAACTCAGCGGCGAGGGAATCTTCGAGCAGGTCTTTCTCATCTCCGCGCTGAAGGGCGAAGCCGTCGGCGATGTGGCCGATTGGGTGGCCGGCAAGATGCCGGAAGGCCCCTGGCTCTATCCCGCCGACCAGGCGGCGGATATTCCGTCACGCCTGCTGGCATCCGAAATCACGCGCGAGAAAATCTATCTGCGCCTGCACGATGAATTGCCCTATGCCACCGCCGTGGAAACGGAGAAGTGGCAGGAGCGCAAGGACGGCTCGGTGAAGATCGACCAGACCATCTTCGTGCAGCGCGAAGGGCAGAAGGCGATCGTACTGGGAAAAGGCGGCGCGACGATCAAGAAGATCGGCGAACTGGCCCGTGCGGAGATGGAAGACATCTTCGGTCATCGCGTTCACCTGTTCCTGTTCGTGAAGGTGGCCGAGAATTGGGCCGAGGACCGCGCGCATTACAGCCAGATCGGTCTGGAATATCCGGCGGACGAGAAGTAGCGTTTTCTCGCTCTGTGCTAGCCAACAACACATTTGTCATGGCCCGCACTCCGGCGGGCCATGACAGCTGAGTTTGTGATTTCGTCCGTGGCGAAGCGGCGCTAATCCGTGATCGCGCGCGCCTGCGCTTTTTTGCTGTGCTTGTCATAGAGGCAGAGCCAGCGTGCTTCGGCGCCGCCTTCTTTGCCCTTGAATGTCAGCGCGTAATAGAGGTCGCCATCGGCGCCGCCGATGCCCAGCACGCGGCCGGTGATGCGCGAAACGCGGGCGCTGGCTGCGAGTTTCTTGATCTGCTTTCCGCATTCGGAATGCGCGGTGCGGGCCAGCGCGCTCCAGGCGCCTTGCGTCGATGCGCTGCCGGCCGTCGCTGTTGCGGCAATCGCGAGCGCCAGCGCGCCGGCGGTCAGGATGGTTCGCATTTCGCATTCTCCCTGTGATAAGCAACGGCCATGCGTTTCACTATAATACCCGGATCGTGGCATGGAATGGTCTGACGACGCCATTGTGCTCTCGGTCCGCGCGCATGGGGAAACCAGCGCTATTCTGGAAGTTCTCACGCGCGCGCATGGGCGCCACGCCGGGTTGGTGCGCGGCGGGGCTTCGCGCAAATCCAAATCGGCGCTGCAACCCGGCAACGGTGTGCATCTCGTCTGGCGCGCAAGATTGAACGAGCATCTGGGAAATTTCACCGTCGAGCCGATGCGGTCCCGCGCCGGTCATCTGATCGAAAGCCGCACCGCGCTGGCGGGGCTTAATGCGTTCGTCTCCGTCGTATCGGCCTCATTGCCGGAGCGCGAAACACATCAATCGGTGTTCGATGCGGGCGAGGTTCTGCTGGATGCGATGACCGAACAGGATTTCGCCCATTGGGGTCCGCTCTTCGTGCGTTGGGAGTTGGGCCTTCTGGACGAGCTGGGCTTCGGCATAGATCTTTCGCACTGTGCGGCGACGGGCACGACCGATGAACTCGAATTCGTATCGCCCAAATCCGGCCGCGCCGTCAGCCGCGCGGCGGCGGCGCCCTATAAGGAGCGGTTGCTGGCATTGCCGTTGTTCCTGCTGGGGTCGCAAAACGCGGAGCCGACTCCAGCGGATATCGTGGCGGGGCTCAGGCTGACCGCGCATTTCCTGCTGGAGCGCGTTCTTCGGCCACATGGAAAAGAGATGCCGCCTGCGCGATTGCGTCTGGAAGAACTCGCGCACCGCGAATCGGAATAAGAAGCACACATGGCCAAGCAACCACCCGCACCCGTCGTTGACGATATCCACCCGGAAGGTCTTTCGGAGGCGCTGTCGCAGCGCTACCTGGCCTATGCGCTCTCCACCATCACGCAGCGCGCGCTGCCCGACGCCAGAGACGGGTTGAAGCCGGTGCATCGCCGCATTCTCTATGGCATGCGTCTGCTGCGGCTCGATCCGGAAGGCGCATTCAAGAAATGCGCGAAGATCGTGGGCGATGTGATGGGCGCGTTTCACCCGCATGGCGATCAGGCGATCTATGACGCCATGGTGCGCCTGGCGCAGGATTTCGCGACACGCTATCCGCTGGTGGACGGGCAGGGCAATTTCGGCAACATCGACGGCGATAGCGCCGCCGCCTACCGCTACACCGAAGCGCGCATGACGGAAGCCGCCGAGCTTCTCATGGACGGGCTTGACGAGGACGCGGTCGATTTCAAGCCGAACTATGACGGCGCGGACAAAGAGCCGACCGTCATGCCGGCGGCGTTCCCCAATCTCCTCGCCAACGGCTCCAGCGGCATCGCCGTGGGCATGGCGACGAATATCCCGCCCCACAATCTGGGCGAGCTTTGCGGCGCGACCATCGCGCTGATCGAAAATCCGAACACGCGCGACTCCACCTTGCTGAAATTCGTGAAGGGCCCCGACTTCCCGACCGGCGGCACCTTGATGGACAGCAAGGAGTCCATCGAGGAAGCCTACAAGACGGGCCGCGGTTCGTTCCGCGTGCGGGCGCGCTGGCAGAAGGAAGAGGGCGCGCGGGGCGTCTATCAGATCGTTGTCGATCAGATTCCCTATCAGGTGCAGAAAGCCAAGCTGATCGAGCGCATCGCCGAGTTGATCGAGCAGAAGAAGATTCCACTGCTGGATGACGTTCGTGACGAAAGCGCCGAAGACATCCGGCTGGTGCTCATTCCCAAGAGCCGCACCGTCGAGCCGGAAATCCTGATGGAGCAGCTTTTCCGGCAGAGCGATCTGGAATCGCGCATTTCGCTCAACATGAACGTGCTCGACAGCGGGCTGATCCCGCGTGTGATGAGCCTGAAGGACGCGCTGCAGGCGTTCATCAATCACCGCCGCGACGTGCTGGAGCGCCGCTCCACGCACCGGCTGGAGAAGATCGCCGCGCGGCTGGATATCCTCGAAGGTTATCTGATCGTCTATCTGGACCTCGACAAGGTCATCAAGATCATCCGCAACGAGGACGAGCCCAAGCCGAAACTGATCAAGGCGTTCAAGCTGACCGAGACGCAGGCCGAAGCCATCCTCAACATGCGTTTGCGGTCCTTGCGCAAGCTCGAGGAAATGGAAATCCGCCGCGAGCATACAAACCTGACGATCGAGCAGAAGGAGTTGAAGAAGCTGCTCGGTTCGGAAAAGCTGAAAAGCGAAAAGCTGATCGAGGAAGTGAAGGAGATAGACGCGAAGTTCGGCCTCAAGACCGAACTGGGCAAGCGCCGCACCAAGATCGCGGAAGCCAGCGAGATCGCGAAAGTGTCCACGCTGGCCGAAGAAGCGGCCAGCATCGAATCCGCCGTGGAGAAAGAGCCGATCACGGTGGTCTGTTCCGAGAAGGGCTGGTTGCGGTCGCTCAAGGGGCATCAGGAAGAGAACGACAGCATCAAATATCGCGAAGGCGACCGGTCCCGCTTCTGGATTCACGCGCAGACGACCGACAAACTGATGATCTTCGCCACCGATGGGCGTTTTTTCACGCTGGATTGCTCCAAGCTTCCGGGCGGGCGCGGCAATGGCGAAGCGATCCGCGCATTCATCGATCTGCCGCCGGAATCCGATTTGGTTTCGATGTTTCCCTTCGCCGGCGAGCGCAAGCTGCTGGTCGCTTCGACCTCGGGCCACGGCTTCATCGTCAACGAAGACGATTGCGTGGCGCAGACCAAATCCGGCAAGCGCGTGATGAACATCAAGACCGGCAGCGAAGCGACGGTCTGCCGCTTTGTGGATGGCGATTCCATCGCGGTCGTGGGCGATAATCGCAAGATGGTGATTTTCCCGGTCGGTGAGTTGCCGGAAATGGCGCGCGGGCAGGGCAATTACCTGCAGCGCTACAAGGACGGCGGCTTGCTGGACGCAACGACCTTCACCTGGAAGGAGGGTTTGAAGGACGAGAACAACCGTCTCTATGAACCGTCCGAGCTGAAGGAATGGAAAGGCGCGCGGGCACAAGCCGGGCGGCTGGTGCCGCGTGGCTGGGCCAAGAGCGGAAAGTTCGCGCGCTGACTTGTCATCCCCGGCGAGGCGCGTTTCGCGCGCCGAGGGAAGGGGACCCAGGTGTTGAAGCTGTCCTGCTATTGAAAATAGAACTTCGTCATGGCCGCCACCTGGGCGGCCATGACGGTCTCTATAAGATTTGAAACGGGCGACTTGATATCTACCTGGGTCCCCTTCCCCTCGCATCGCTCGGCCGGGGATGACAACGGAGTTTTGAGATGGACTTCCAAGAAGTTCTCTACACCACCGACGGCCCGCTGGCGGTCATCACGCTGAATGTCCCGCAATACAAGAATGCGCAGGGCTACCGCATGCTCGATGAGATCGACGCGGCTTTCGATCGCGCGCAGGCGGACAAGGATGTGCGCGTCCTCATCCTTCGCGGCAGCAATGGAAATTTCTCCACCGGGCACGATCTTGGATCGGCGGAAGCCAATGCCTATCGCGAGGCGCTAGGTGCGGCGCCGGGCATCGAGACCTACGATCAGTTCCGCAAATACAATCTCGATTTGCTGCTGAAATGGCGCAACTTCACCAAGCCCACCATCGCGATGGTGGAAGGCTATTGCATCTATGCCGGCTGGATGCTGGCCGCCTGTTGCGACATTGTTTTCGCGGGCGCGGATGCACAGTTCCTCGCGGGCTATGTCGAATATATGTCGATCCCGTGGGACATCGGTATTCGCCGCGCGAAGGAGTTGTGCTTCGAAAGCCGCTTCATCACGGCGCCGGAGGCTGCGCAATATGGCTTCGTCAACCGCGTGCTGCCGAATGCGGAGCTGGAGCGCGAGACATACGCCTATGCCCGCCGCGTGGCGGAGAACACGCCCGGCGTGCTGCGTTACGCCAAGCTGCAGATGAACAAGGCGCAGGACGCACAGGGCTTCACCCAATCGGTCGAGGATAGTTTCGGCGACTATTTCGCGATGATGAACCTGCTCAGCGACGAATGGCGCGTGCCGGGCGAGAAGCGGCTCACGAGCGTCGATCTGGCGGTGAAGGGCCGAAAAGGCCAACGCTTCGGCCTGAAGAGCTAGCGCAGGCGCCGCGGTCCCCACACATCCCGATGGAGATCCCAAAAGCATAATAGACAGCTCTTTCGCCGCCAGAATATCGTCAATTCTACAAGGCGCGTTGCGGGGTCTCGCGCTTCCGCGGGGAGGACGTCATGTCGTCAGCATTTCCGAGTGCCGTCGGGGCTTTTCTGATTGGGATATTGGCCGCGGTGCTGGCCTATCAGTCCGGGCTGATCGACGGGCATTTTCGGATTCCGGGTTTTCCGACCCACCCTGCTGCGCAGCACGATCGTGGCGGCATGCCATTGCTCGTCAGTGTCGCGCCCGCCACGCAAGATGCGCCATGCCTTCCGGTGTTCAAGGTCTCGAACAGAACGAAAAGCGCGATCTATTTTGAGTCCGGCATTGGCGCACTATCCCATGGCGACGATGAACTGGGCGCCGCTTATGGGTATGACGGGGAAACTTATCGCCCTGGGCCTGACGACGAGCTCGGGTCCTATGAAAGTTATGCGTCACCATCCGCCTCTGCCGATCCGAATGGCGGACAGCCAATCTTCCTGCGCCCGGGTGCCTCGATACGGACCGGTGATCGCAGGCCGGGCCGCCATCATTCCTCCGGTGGCTGCGGGGCGGTGAAAATCCGCCTGTCCAACTAATCAGGTCTGGGGCATCGCCCGATTGAGAAGCGAATTTGCGTCGATCTTTGCATCGAATGCGCCATAGGCAAGGCCGGGATGTTCTGAGAGCCGCGTGGCGCAGAAGGCATCGAGCACAAATGATGGTGTTGTGTGGGCGAGCACCGCCCCCTGCAGCGCCAGCGCCATCGTCTCCACGAGATGCCGCGCTGTGGATTCTGCCGGCGGTCTGGCGATCGCGTCTTTCGCCGCATCGATGGCCCGATCCAGCGCCGCGTTCGCACCGCGCGCGGTTTCGATTTCCTGCACGAAGGCGGCGACACTGTCCGGCTCCCGCGCCATGGCGCGCAGGACGTCCAGGCAGATCACATTGCCGGAGCCTTCCCAGATGGAATTCAGCGGTGACTGGCGGAAGATGCGCGGCATCACGCCTTCCTCGATATAGCCCGCGCCGCCATGCGCCTCCATGCATTCATAGACGAAGTTCACCACGCGCTTGTTGATCCAGTATTTCCCGACAGGCGTGGCGATGCGCGAGAACGCGGTGGTTTCACCCGCGGCTTCGCTTTCGTCGAAGCTCCTGGCGATGCGGAAGGTAAGGGCGGTTGCCGCTTCGCTTTCAATCGCCAAATCGGCCAGCACGCTTTGCATCAAGGATTGGTCGATCAGCTTCTTCTGGAACGCCGTGCGATGGGCCGTGTGCCACAACGCATTGGCCAGCGCCTGCCGCATATAGGCCGCGGGCGCGAGGATGCAATCCAGCCTTGTGTGATGCACCATTTCGATGATCGTGCGCACGCCGCGGCCTTCTTCGCCGATCCGTTCAGCGTATGCGCCGTGATATTCGATCTCGGACGAGGCGTTGGCCTTGTCGCCCATCTTGTCCTTGAGGCGCATGACGTGGATGGCGTTGCGTTCGCCATCCGGCCGCCAGCGCGGTGCCAGAAAGCAGGTGAGGCCGCCCTCGGCATAAGCGAGCGTGAGGAACGCATCGCTCATCGGCGCGGAGCAGAACCATTTGTGGCCGACGAGCAGATAGGAGCCGTCATCCTGCTTCAGCGCCTTGGTGGTGTTGGCGCGCACATCCGAGCCGCCCTGCTTCTCCGTCATCGCCATGCCGATGGTGACGCCGGCCTTGTCCTTCGCGGGGCGCGACGCGGGATCATATTTCCCGGCGGCGATGCGCGGCTCCCATTCGCGCGCGATTTGCGGCTGATGGCGCAAGGCAGGGAGACAGGCATAGGTCATCGTCATCGGGCAGCAGACGCCGGGTTCGGCCTGCGCCATCAGGAATTCCAGCGCGGTGTGCAGAACATGCGGCGCGTCTTTCGCCGTCCACGCTGCTGACGAAACGCCCGCCTCGATGCCGAATGTCATCAGCGCGTGATAGGCCGGATGGAATTCCACCTCGTCGAGCCGCTGGCCGTATTTATCGAACTGGCGAAGCTGCGGCGGATTGCGGTTCGCCTGCATTGCCCATTCGGCGATTTGCGCCGATCCGCAGGCCGCGCCGAAAGCCGCGAGCCGCGCGCGATGCGCATCGCCGCCCGCATGATGAAGGGCGTTCTGCAACGCCCGGTCACCGGAAAACAGGTTCACATCTTCGAACGGCGGCGGCTGGTTCGTGACGTCGTGGGTTTCGAGATGCGTTTCGGGCCTGAGCGCGCTCATCGTTTTTCTCCCGGAGACCGCCATTATAGGCAGACAAGCCGCTTTGCGCCTGCGGTGTTTCTGCTAGGGTCGAAACAGAGGAAACGCCCGAAGAGGCTGCATGACAATCGAAACATCCGCCGCCGCCGACGACGCGGGCGGCGCGGTTCGTGCCGCTCCGCAGGGCGCAGCCATCAGCGGCCGGGGCTACATCCTTCTGATCCTCACCTTGGTCTATGTGGTGAATTATCTGGATCGCCAGATCCTCGGCATCCTGTTGCCGTTCATCCAGAAGGAATTCTTGCTCAACGATTTCGAGGGCGGCCTGCTTTCGGGAACGGTGTTCGCCGTGATCTACGCCACGCTGGGCGTGCCGCTCGCCACGGTGGCCGACCGTTGGAACCGGCGCAATCTCATCGCCGCGTCGCTGGCGACGTTCAGCCTGATGACGGTGCTGTCCGGCTACGTCACGGTGTTCTGGCAACTCGTCGTCACGCGTTTCTTCACCGGTCTGGGCGAAGCCGGCACGGGGCCTTCGATCAATTCGATGATTGCCGACCTTTATCCGCCGGAGAAGCGCGCCGGGGCGCTCTCCTTCTATTCGGCGGGATTGAATGTCGGCCTTCTGCTCGGCTTCTTCGGCGGAAGCTGGATGTTGATGCATTATGGCTGGCGCAGCGCCTTTATCGCGTCCGGCGCGCCGGGCCTGTTGCTGGTGTTCCTGCTGCTGTTCACCGTGCGCGAGCCGCAACGCGGCGCCGTGGACAAGATGCAGGACAATATTGCCGCGCCGAGTCTTTTGACGACGATCAAGCATCTGTGGGCGCTGAAATCGTTCCGCTGGATGGCGGTCGGCGGCGGCATGAGCGCCTTTGGCGGCTATGCGGGCCTGGCCTTCATTCCGAAATTCCTCATCGTGTCCCACCACATGACGCCGGTTGAGATCGGCGTGGCGCTGTCGCTGCTCACCGGAATTTGCGGCGCCATCGGAACCTACATGTCGGGCCGTCTCGCCGACCGCTTCGGAAAGCGCGATGTGAACTGGTACATGTACGTCCCGATTATCGCCACGTTCATCTCGATTCCCTTCGCGCCGATCTTCTATCTGACGCCGAGCACCACCATCGCGCTGATCGCCGCCACCGGCCCGGCAACCATGGGCGCGAGCTATCTCGGGTCGCTCTATGCGATGTCGCAGGGCATGGTTCCGCTGCGCATGCGCGCGCAGACCATCGGGCTTCTGCTGTTCGTGCTGAACATGATCGCGCTGGGCCTCGGTCCGGCCACGGTCGGGTTCATCAGCGACCAGCTCCGGCCTTATGTCGGAGACGATTCGCTGCGCTATGCGCTGATGAGCAGCATCCTGACGGGTTCATTGGGCGCGTTCTGTTACTGGCGCGCCACCAAGACCCTCAAATCCGATCTCGCGCGCGGCAGTGTGACCGTCCTGGCTTGAGGGGGCGCCGCACCCCTGGTTAAGGTCGATTCATGGTGCGGGTGAGGGAATTCGCTGTTGTTGCGTCCGTAGCAATGCTCGCGATGAGCGCTGCCTATTGGACGCAAAGATTCGAGTCGAACAGCGCGCTGCAAGCCACTGTTTTAAAATGGACTCCGGAATTCGCGCGTTCGGCGCTGGCGGCGGAAGCCGTGCCGCAAAAGCCAGTCCGGGTGGCGGAACGGATCGAGTTGGGAAAGCCGACTCCTGTCGTCCCGATTCCCGCGCCCATGGCGAAAGCGGCGCCGATGGTGTCCGTGGCGCCAATTCCCGCAGCCACGCCGCCCGCTCCGCCGGTCGTGCAAGTAGACAATGCCTATCTGCAGGCCGATGCCGTGGCGCAACGTCTGCGCGCCTCGGTACCAGCCGAACTGTTTCCATATTTCGATGTCTATCTCTATGTGAGCAAGTCCGCGTCCGGTGCCTGGGCGCAGCACATGTTCGTCTTCCACAAGACGGAGAGCGGGCGTCTCGCTTTCGAAGAAACCTTCCCGGTTTCGACGGGCCGCGAGCAACACGAGAAATATTTCACCAGCACGCCGACCGGTCTGTTCGAACTCGATCCCGATCGCTTCGACGCCACGCATCACTCGCATCGTTGGCATGGCGCGCCAATGCCTTGGGCGATGTTCCTCAACTATACGATCCGCAACCATGCGACGGGCATCGCGCTGCATTCCGGCGTGGGCCATGTCGCGATGCTGGGCCGGCGCGCGTCCGGCGGCTGCGTGCGCATGCCGCCGCAGAAGGCCGAAGAGTATTTCCACCGCTTCCAGGCCACCGAACATGGCCAGGTTCCTGTCTTCGCGTTCGATAGCGCCAGCGGCACCACCCGGACAGACGGGATGCTCCAGCGGGATATGACGGGCAAGCCCATCCTGACCGAGGGCTACCGGGTTCTGCTGATTATCGAGAACTATCCTGGCGGCCCGGCCACAGTGGCGGTTTTGTCCTGACCGTTAAGGTTTGGCCTTGCCCGAGAGCGGCTTTTTCGCAATGGTGTTAACCTCTTACTGCGCCATATTGGGACAATTGCCCATGTGGGCTGTAGGCTTGTGCCTTGAGGGGATGACTGCGCGTGATTGCGTTGCGCCATTTGAGCGTTGTGTACCTCGCGGCTGCGTCCAGCTTCGCCGTGGCGATTGCGCTTTCGCAGCACCCCACCTGGAACGACGCCGCGCATAAGGGCGCGCATTTCGTGGGCGAGCAGGGCGCAACGGCGGCCGTGGCCCTCAATGACTACGTGCTGCAGCCCGGTTGGGCGGTGACGAAGACGGGCTCCGTCGCGCTGTTCAAAGTCGCGGCCGACAAATTCAACATGATCCCGCAGAACGTCGCCGCGCACGCGCCTGCAAAGCCGGTGGCCGTCGCGCAGGCAAGGCGGCCCGCGCCGAAACCGGTGACGCTGAACCGTCCGACGATCATTGCATCGTATCAGGCAAAGAAGCTGGTGCCGGTGCCGCCGCAAGCAGCGCCGAAATTGCGCCCGCCGATCATCGAGAGCGAAGCGGCGACGCAGCCGAAAGCGAACACTGTGGTCGCTTCCGCCCCGCATTATTCTCTGGCACCGCAAGCAACACAGCCGCTTGCACCCAAGGCGACCGCGCAGATTGTGCCGCCGCCGGTCAACGATCATCCGCCGGGTGCCGCCGAGCTGGCCCGGATCACCCAGCATTTCCGCAGCAGCCTCACCAAGGAGATGCTCGCGAATTTTGAATTGTTTCTTTACGTGAGCAAAGCCGATCACGGTATTGCCGCGCAGCGCATGTATGTCTTCCAGAAGCAGGACAGCGGCGATCTGGTGTTGCTGCACAACTGGCCCGTTTCGACGGGGCGCGAACTCGTCGAATATGCGCCGAACGGCGTGAAAGCGCCGAGCTATACGCCCGCGGGCTACTACGAGCTCGATCCGAAGCGCATGTATGTCCATCACGTTTCGGGCCAGTGGAAGCAGCCGATGCCCTACGCGATGTTCTTCAACTGGGAAGATCACGGCTATCAGACGGGCCTTGCGATTCATGGTGCCAGCGGCGCGGAAGACGTCAGTCTTCTTGGCACCCGGTCGAGCGCCGGTTGCGTGCGCATCGCGCCGGAGAACGCGCGCGCGCTCTTCTCGCTGATCAAGAACAACTACAAAGGGCTGATGCCCAAATTCGCCTATGACAAGCGCACCGCCACGATGAGCAACCAGGGCGTGCTGGTGCACACGCGCGACGGCTCGCTCGAGATGGCGCAGGGCTATAAGGTTCTGGTGTTCATCGAGAATTACGGCGGCGAGAACGTCGTCGCGGCGCTGTTCTGACGGCGTACTAAGCGTGCCCCGTCAGCAGCCAGAGAATAATAATAAGCGGAATCGGCACCCCGATCAGGTAGAGCAGGCAGGAGCGCATGGTTCACCCTCGCGTCGGCGCTTCGCGGACATAATGAGAATACCCGCGGGAGAGTTCCACGCCTAGCCGCGGCGAAGCTCATAAAGCGCGACGGCAGCAGCATTGGAAACGTTGAGGCTCTCGGTGCTGCTGTCGATGGGGATGAACGCGGCGGTATCGCAATGCTCGCGCACCAGCCGGCGGATGCCTGAGCCTTCAGACCCCAGGACCAATGCAATATCGCCTTTGGTGGCGGCTTGTGCGAGCGACTCTTCGCCATCACCGGCAAGCGCGATGCGCCAGAATCCCAACTCGCCAAGCTGGTCCAGCGTGCGCGAGATGTTGACCACTTCGACATAAGGAACGGTGTCGAGCGCGCCGGATGCGGCTTTGGCCAGCACGCCCGATTCCGGCGGCGCATGACGGTCCTGCACGACGACCGCGCTTGCGCCGAACGCAGCAGCGGAGCGCAAAATCGCGCCTTCATTGTGCGGATCGGATATCTGATCGAGCACCACGACGATGCGGCGCTTGTTCGATGGTTCGCCCAACAAATCTTCCAGATCCAGCTTCGGCAGTTTCTCGCATTGCAGCGCTATGCCTTGATGCACCGCGCCTTCCGGCAATAGGCGATCCACGCCTTTCAGGTCGGCGATCTCATGCTTCACGCGGCCCAAAAGCTTCGGCCCGATTTCCTGCGCCGAGCGCTCCGTCAGGACCAGGCGAATGACTTTGCGCTTCGGATTGGAGAGCGCCGCCCTTACCGCGTGAACGCCATAGAGCCACAGCCCCTCGGGCGCGCGTGAGCGCTGCTGGTCCTTGGGAAAGAATTGGCGGCGGTCTTTTTGCCGGTCTTTTGGATTGTCTCTTTGGTTGTCTCTGCGGGTCATCGGATCAGTGCGTTGGAGCGGGTGAAGGGAATCGAACCCTCGTCATAAGCTTGGAAGGCTTCTGCTCTACCATTGAGCTACACCCGCGCCCTGCCAAACTACACGGCGAAGGATGGCTTGCCGAGCCGTAGCTCGCGACAACCAGCCCGTCTTCGCCCTTCGGGCTTTGACGCGGCAGCCTTGCGCTCGCTTCGCGGGCGAAGGCTGGTGGGGGAAGTAGGACTCGAACCTACGAAGGCATAGCCAGCGGATTTACAGTCCACCCCCTTTGCCACTCGGGACATTCCCCCAAACTCGCAGTTTCCTTGCGGAATTTGGCGATAAGAACGCGCGGATATCGGGCAAATGTGTGAGCCTGTCAACTCGTTTGGCCGGGCTTGGTTGCCGCCATAATAAGTGGGTGAGCCGCCGCCATTTTTTCCAGCCAGCCGAGGCCGCGTTTGATTTCGGCGCCCTGCATCGCCCAGGCCTGCGCGAGGACGTCGCTGCGCAGCTTGGCGTCGTAGTCGTATTCCTGCGCCTTGGAATAGGTGCGCATGTCCGGGCCGGACAGGATTGCGGCGATCTGATTGTCGTCGGCCGCGATTCCGAGATGCCGGAAACATGCGGCGAGGGTACTTTGCGGCGCGGCGAGAAAGCGATCGAAGTCGAGCCACAGGATGCGTTCGCGCGATGCGGGCAGGGCAGCTGTGAGTGCGGTCATTTCGCTGGCCCAGCTCATCGCCACGAGTTCGCCCATCGAGCCCGGATTTTGCGCGGTGGCACCGATGCGGCGAGACAGGCGCTTCGCGCGAAGGGGCGCCAGCATCTGCGCTTCCCGGGGCGAATTCTCCGCGCCCAGAATCGTCGCCAGATAACTCTGCGGTGAGACGAACATGAAGATCGCCTTGGGCTGATAGGCGCGGGCAAGAATTTCCGGCGCCAACTCGGACGCGAAGCTGGTGGCTTTCACCACCGCTCGCTGGTCGGCGCGGAAGGTGCGCGACCAGAGTTTCAACAGGGCCGAAAGATGGGTTTCGAACTGCCCGTCGGTCCAGCGGCGCGGGAATGTTTCCGGCTCGGCGCGGATCTGGGCCAAGGTGCGCAGGATCGCCGGCTCGCGGAGCGCCAATACGCCACTGTGCCGGCCCAGCAGCCGGGAGAGCAGCGTCGATCCCACATGCCCGATGTGGAAAATGAACTGGCAGCTTTCCTCCAGCCCCATCTGCGAGACCTCTGCCTCCGCTTGCGCGAAAGGGAGGGTCTGGGCGCTCGGCGGCCGAATGCGTGCATCGAGAAAGCTGGCCTGGGCGTAATCGGCTTCGGTCAGGCCCACCAGTGCGAGGGAATCGGTCCCCACATCGATGGCGTGGGGGAAAAGTTCCGGGGTGCGGGAAAGCTGGGGCATGGACTCGGGGACGGCGCTTCGCCGGCCTGCTTACCACGGCCGCCTGTCCGATGGCCCGGAAAGCGAGGCAGGAGGCAAGCCCACACGGGCGGAAAGGTCTTGGGATAGCGGACAATTTCCGGTGTTTACCGCTTGATAAGGCAGGGTTCCGCTGGTAAACCCCGCGCCTTGGCAAAAAGCTAACGCGCTGGCGGTGTTCTCCGCTTCCGGCGCGCTGTCTTTTTGTCTGTAGGAGTGTAGCTCAGTTGGTAGAGCATCGGTCTCCAAAACCGAGGGCCGTGGGTTCGAGTCCCTCCACTCCTGCCAAGTGATGCACGAACGAGAAACGGATTCAATATCGTGGCCGATACAACCAAGAAAGCAGCCGAGACCGCGGGCAAGGAATTGCCGGCGCCGGTCCCTGCGCGCCGCACAGGCCTGGTTCAGTTCTTTGAAGAGACGCGCCGCGAAACTTCGAAGGTCACATGGCCGACCTGGAAAGAGACTTACCTCACCACGATCGTCGTGTTCGTGATGGTGGGGCTCACGATGATGTTTTTCTTCGCGACCGATTTGCTGCTCTCGATTGGCGAGAAGTGGCTGATCGGTGCGATGGGTTGAGAGACACAATGAGCGAAGCTGGAACTGCACCGAAAGTCGTCGCTGACGCGCGCTGGTACATCGTCCACACCTACTCGAACTTCGAGAAGAAGGTGACGGAAGAGATCAAGCGCCAGGCGAAGCTTCAGGATCTGGAAGAGTACGTCGCCGATGTGATCGTTCCGACCGAGGAAGTGGTGGAAGTGCGCCGCGGCCAGAAGATCAATTCCGAGCGCAAATTCCTGCCGGGCTATGTGCTGCTGCACGCCAAGCTGACGGACGAGGTTTATCACCTTGTGAAAAACGTCGCGAAGGTCACCGGCTTTCTCGGCCAGAACAACAAGCCGATGCCGCTTCGCCAGGGCGAAGTCGATCGCATCCTCAATCAGGTTCACGAAGGCCAGGAACATCCCAAGTCGTCGATCACCTTCGAGATCGGCGAGCAGGTCAAAGTGGCCGATGGACCGTTCGCGTCGTTCAACGGCGTGGTGGAAGAAGTGGACGAAGACCGTTCGCGCTTGAAGGTCGCTGTTTCGATCTTCGGCCGCGCGACGCCGGTCGAACTGGAATTCACGCAGGTCGAGAAACTCTGATCAACGTGATGTTGAGCGCGGGAGGGCCGAGCCGGTCCGTTTGAACCGCATACCGCTAAGGAGGCGGATTAGAAGTGGCGAAGAAAGTAACAGGTTACATCAAGCTTCAGGTGCCGGCAGGCGCGGCGAATCCGTCGCCGCCGATCGGTCCCGCGCTCGGTCAGCGCGGCCTGAACATCATGGAGTTCTGCAAGGCGTTCAACGCCAAGACGCAGGACCAGGAAAAGAACATGCCGATCCCGGTGACCATCACCGTGTTCTCGGACAAGTCGTTCACCTTCGAGATGAAGACGCCGCCGGCGTCCTACTTCCTCAAGAAGGCGGCGAAGCTGTCCAGCGGCTCCAAGACCCCCGGTCTTTCCTTCGCGGGCAGCGTGACGAAGGCGCAGGTGCGCCAGATCGCCGAAACGAAGATGAAGGATCTGAACGCCAACGATATCGAAAACGCGATGCTGCTGATTGAAGGCTCCGCGCGCTCGATGGGTATCGAGGTGAAGGGGTAAGCCATGGCAAAGATTTCAAAGCGCTTTAAGAAAGCCACTGAGGGCGTCGATACCGCGAAGTCCTATGACGTCGCCGAAGCCGTGAAGCTCATCAAGTCGCGCGCAACCGCGAAGTTCGACGAGACGATCGAGTTGTCGATCAATCTGGGCGTCGATCCCAAGCATGCCGACCAGATGGTTCGCGGCGTTGTCTCGCTGCCGAGCGGCACGGGCCGTTCGCTCCGCGTCGCCGTGTTCGCGAAGGGCGCGAAGGCGGAAGAAGCCAAGAAGGCGGGCGCCGAACTCGTCGGCGCCGAGGATTTGTTCGAGATCGTGAACAAGGGCGAAATCAATTTCGACCGCTGCATCGCGACGCCGGACATGATGGGCCTCGTCGGCCGTCTCGGTAAGGTGCTCGGCCCGCGCGGCATGATGCCGAACCCGAAGGTCGGCACCGTGACGATGGACGTCGTTCAGGCCATCAAGGACGCCAAGGGCGGCGCGGTCGAATTCCGCGTCGAGAAGGCCGGCATCGTGCAGGCCGGCGTCGGCAAGGCGAGCTTCACCGAAGATGCGATCGTCGCGAACGTCAAAGCGTTCGTGGACAGCGTCATGAAGGCGAAGCCGACGGGCGCCAAGGGTACCTATATGAAGAAGATCTCGCTCTCATCGACGATGGGGCCTGGCGTGAAGATCGCGCTCGGCAGCGTCGGCGCATCGAGCGCGGCGGCTTAAGAGTTTGCAGAATTCGGGCGGACGATCGCCCGAACTGTCCGAGACCACCGGAGTGCTTAGGCACTTAAAAGTTCCGGTGCAGACAGGGAAAGAAACCGGATTGCGATGGAGACATCGCCAAGACGGATTTGAACCCTGGGACAGAAGTGAGTGTCACAGGGCTGTTTCGCGGATCGTCACGCGAAGCGGTTGATAGGAGAGCAAAGTGGATAAAACCCAGAAGGCGGAAGTCGTTGAAGACCTGAATGGCGTCTTTGCGAATGCCGGCTCCGTGGTTGTCGCCCACTACACGGGTCTGACGGTCGCCGAGTTGAGCGATCTTCGTTCGCGCATGCGCGCGGCCGGAGCTTCGTTCCGCGTGGCGAAGAACCGTCTGGCCGTGCGCGCTCTGAAAGGAACGCCGATTGAAGGCATTTCCGATCTCTTCAAAGGTCCGACGGGCATTGCGGTCAGCAATGATCCGGTCGCGGCTGCGAAGGTGTCGGCTGCCTACGCCAAGGATAACGACAAGCTCGTCATCCTCGGTGGATCGGTTGGAACGACGACTCTGGATGCGAATGGCGTCAAAGCCCTCGCAACCTTGCCGTCGCTCGACCAGCTGCGAGGCAAAATCGTGGGTCTGCTCGTTGCACCCGCCACGAAGATTGCCGGGATCGTTCAAGCCCCCGCAGGCCAACTGGCCCGTGTCGTCGGTGCGTATTCCAAGAAAGAGGCGGCGTAAGCGGCAGCCAACCAACCATTCAAATCCGAAACCCAAGGAAACTGAGAAATGTCGAAGATCGAAAAGCTTGTTGAAGACCTGTCGGGCCTCACGGTCCTGGAAGCCGCGGACCTCGCGAAGCTGCTGGAAGAGAAGTGGGGCGTTTCCGCCGCTGCTCCTGTTGCCGCTGCTGCCGGTCCGGCCGCCGCTGCCGCTCCGGCCGCGGAAGCCAAGACCGAATTCTCGGTCGTGCTCACCGAAGCGGGCGCCAACAAGATCAACGTCATCAAGGAAGTCCGTGCGATCACGGGCCTGGGCCTGAAGGAAGCCAAAGACCTCGTCGAGGCTGCCCCCAAGGAAGTGAAGGCCGATGTGTCCAAGGACGAAGCCGAAAAGATCAAGAAGCAGCTCGAAGGCGCCGGCGCCAAGGTCGAGTTGAAGTAATAAGGAGGCGAGGAGGGTTGAATAACCCACCCCGCGTGCATATTTCGTTCACCCACCCCCTCGGGCGAGTCGCCCGCCCGAGGGTCGGTGGTTTTCGCTCATTCGGTACGACGCAAGGGAACCACGAATGACTCTCTCATTCACGGGACGCAAAAGGCTTCGCAAATTCTTCGGCAAAATGGTCGAAGTGGCGGAGATGCCCAACCTCATTGAGGTCCAAAAGACCTCTTACGACCAGTTCCTCCAGGTTGTGAAACCGGAAGGCGGAAGGCTGGATGAGGGCTTGCAGGCTGTCTTCTCGTCCGTGTTCCCGATCAAGGATTTCTCCGAGAATTCCCTACTCGAATATGTGGATTACCACTTCGAGGAGCCCAAATACGATGTTGAGGAGTGCCAGCAGCGCTCGATGACTTATGCCGCGCCGCTGAAGGTGACGCTGCGCCTCATCGTGTTCGATGTGGACATCGAAACCGGCGCCAAGTCGGTCAAGGACATCAAGGAACAGGATGTCTATATGGGCGACATCCCGTTCATGACCGAGAACGGCACCTTCGTCATCAACGGCACCGAGCGCGTGATCGTCTCGCAGATGCACCGTTCGCCGGGCGCGTTCTTCGACCACGACAAGGGCAAGACCCATTCGAGCGGCAAGCTTCTGTTCGCCGCGCGCGTGATCCCCTATCGCGGCTCGTGGCTCGACTTCGAATTCGACGCCAAGGACATCATCCATGTCCGCATCGACCGCCGCCGCAAGCTGCCGGCGACGACACTTCTTTATGCGCTCGGCCTGACGCAGGAAGACATCCTGGAGAATTTCTATTCCAAGATCGTCTTCAAGCACACCAAGGACGGCGGCTGGACGACTCCGGTCGAGCCGACATGGATGCGCAACGCCAAGGCCGTTGCGGACTGGAAGAATGCCAAGACGGGTGAAGTGCTGGTGGAAGCCGGCGCGAAGGTGCCCGTGCGCGGTCTTCGCAAGTGGCAGGAAGACGGCGTTAAAAGCATCGCGCTCACCGACGATGACCTGATCGGCCGCTACAGCGCGCTCGACATGGTCAACCCGGAGACCGGCGAGATCTTCGTCGAAGCCGGCGATGAGCTGACCAAAGACACGCTCGACACGCTGGTGGACAATGGCTTCACCGAGATCGACTGCATCAATGTCGATGGCATTCAGATCGGCGCTTACGTCCGCAATACGATGAATGTGGACAAGAACCACAACCGCGAAGCGGCGCTCATCGACATCTACCGCGTCATGCGTCCGGGCGAGCCGCCCACGCTCGATACGGCGGAAACCCTGTTCAGCCAGCTGTTCTTCGACAGCGAGCGCTACGATCTTTCCGCGGTGGGCCGCGTGAAGATGAACATGCGCATGAACCTCGATGCGCCGGATACGATGCGCGTCCTGCGCAAGGAAGACATCATCGCGATCCTGAAGGCGCTGGCGGACTTGCGCGACGGGCGCGGCGAAATCGACGACATCGACAATCTCGGCAATCGCCGCGTGCGTTCGGTGGGCGAGTTGATGGAAAACCAGTTCCGCGTCGGCCTGCTGCGCATGGAACGCGCGATCAAGGAGCGCATGTCGGCCGTCGATATCGACACCGTCATGCCGCATGACCTGATCAACGCGAAGCCTGTTGCGGCTGCCGTGCGCGAGTTCTTCGGTTCCTCGCAGCTCTCGCAATTCATGGACCAGACGAACCCGCTGTCGGAAGTCACCCACAAGCGCCGCATGTCGGCCCTTGGACCGGGCGGTCTGACGCGCGAACGCGCCGGTTTCGAGGTGCGCGACGTGCATCCGACGCATTACGGCCGCATCTGCCCGATCGAGACGCCGGAAGGCCCGAATATCGGTCTGATCAACTCGCTGGCGACTTACGCGCGCGTGAACAAGTACGGCTTCATCGAAAGCCCGTACCGCAAGGTCGTGAACAAGCACGTCACTAATGAAGTGATCTATCTGTCGGCGATGGAAGAGGCGAAGTACACGATCGCCCAGGCCAACGCGACGATCGATGCGCGTGGCCGCATCACCGACGAACTCGTCTCGTGCCGCAAGCATGGCGACTTCCTGATGACGACGCCGGAGCAGGTCGAGTTCATCGACGTGTCGCCGAAGCAGCTTGTGTCCGTGGCCGCGGCGCTCGTGCCGTTCCTCGAGAACGACGACGCCAACCGCGCGCTCATGGGTTCGAACATGCAGCGTCAGGCCGTGCCGTTGCTTCAGCCGGAGGCGCCGCTCGTCGGCACCGGCCTCGAAGACGTGGTGGCACGCGACTCCGGCTCGGCGATCTCCGCCAAGCGCGCGGGCGTTGTCGATCAGATCGACGCGACGCGTATCGTTGTGCGTGCGACGGAAGAATCCGATCCGACCAAGCCGGGCATCGACATCTATCACTTGAAGAAGTTCCAGCGCTCCAACCAGTCGACCTGCATCAACCAGCGTCCGCTGGTGAAGGTTGGCGACCGTCTGCAGAAGGGCGACATCATCGCCGACGGTCCGTCGACCGATCTGGGCGAGCTGGCGCTCGGCAAGAATGCGCTCGTCGCGTTCATGCCGTGGAACGGTTACAATTTCGAGGACTCCATCCTCATCTCCGAGCGCATCGTGCGCGACGACGTCTTCACCTCGATCCACATCGAGGAATTCGAGACGATGGCGCGCGATACCAAGCTCGGGCCGGAGGAAATCACGCGCGACATCCCGAACGTGGGTGAAGAGTCGCTCAAGAACCTCGACGAAGCCGGCATCACCTATATCGGCGCCGAAGTTCAGGCCGGCGACATTCTCGTCGGCAAGGTGACGCCGAAGGGCGAAACCCCGATGACGCCGGAAGAAAAGCTTCTGCGCGCCATCTTCGGCGAAAAGGCGGCCGACGTGCGCGACACGTCGCTGCGCGTTCCGCCGGGCGTTACCGGTACGATCGTGGAAGTGCGCGTCTTCAACCGTCACGGCGTTGACAAGGATCAGCGCGCTATGGCGATCGAGAAGGCGGAGGAAGAGCGTCTGGCCGAAGACCGCGACGATGAACTCGCGATCCTCGAGCGCAACATCTTCGCTCGCCTCGAGGAGATCCTGCTGCACAAGACAGCGGCGCACGGCCCGAAAGGGATGGCGGCCGACACCAAGATCACGCAATCGGTTCTGGAAACGATTGCCAAGCATCAATGGTGGCAGATCGGCCTGCGCAACGAGAAGGCGCAAGGCGAGATCGAAGCGCTGAAGAAGCAGTACGACGACTCCAAGGGCCTGCTCGACAAGCGCTTCGCCGACAAGGTCGAAAAGCTGCGCCGCGGCGACGAACTTGCCCCGGGCGTGATGAAGATGGTCAAGGTGTTCGTGGCGGTGAAGCGCAAGCTGCAGCCGGGCGACAAGATGGCCGGCCGTCACGGCAACAAGGGCGTGATCAGCCGCATCCTGCCGATCGAAGACATGCCGCATCTGGAAGACGGCACGGCGGTGGACGTCGTGCTCAATCCGCTGGGCGTGCCTTCGCGCATGAACGTCGGCCAGATTCTCGAAACCCATCTGGGGTGGGCGTCTGCCGGCCTCGGCAAGCAGATCGGCGATGTGGTCGACAAGGTGCGCCGCGACGGCAAGCATGAGCCGCTGCGCCGCCACCTCAAGCATGTTTATGGCGACGACGAACGCCTGAAGGAACTGGACGATCAGGGTCTCATGGAACTCGGCGACAATCTGCGCGCCGGCGTTCCGATGGCGACGCCTGTGTTCGATGGCGCCAAGGAAAACGACATCGTTGATATGCTGGCGCAGGCGGGGCTGACCTCGTCCGGTCAGGTCACGCTGTATGACGGCCGCACGGGCGAGGCGTTCAAGCGCCAGGTCACTGTCGGCTTCATCTACATGCTGAAGCTGCATCACCTTGTGGACGACAAGATCCACGCGCGTTCGATCGGTCCTTACTCGCTCGTCACCCAGCAGCCGTTGGGCGGCAAGGCGCAGTTCGGCGGTCAGCGTTTCGGCGAAATGGAAGTCTGGGCGCTCGAAGCTTACGGCGCGGCCTACACGTTGCAGGAAATCCTGACCGTGAAGTCCGACGACGTGGCCGGCCGCACGAAGGTCTACGAAGCGATCGTTCGCGGCGAAGACACCTTCGAAGCGGGCATTCCGGAAAGCTTCAACGTGCTTGTGAAGGAAATGCGCTCGCTGGCGCTCAATGTCGAACTCGTGATGGGTCCGACACAATAAAACCTGTCATGGCCGGGCAGCCCGAAGGGCGCGACCCGGCCACCCAGGTTTTGAGTTTGGAAATGGGTGGCCCGCACGCGCTGACGCTGGCGGGCCATGACAAGGTTTAAAGGAAAGGCTCATACATGAATCAAGAGCTGATGAATGTCTTCAAGACGCAGAACGAACAGCCCCAGTTCGATCGCATCAAGATTTCGTTGGCCTCGCCGGATCAGATCCTGCGCTGGTCGCATGGCGAGATCAAAAAGCCCGAGACCATCAACTACCGCACCTTCAAGCCGGAGCGCGATGGGTTGTTCTGCGCGCGCATCTTCGGACCGGTGAAGGATTACGAATGCTTGTGCGGCAAGTACAAGCGCATGAAGTACAAGGGCATCGTGTGCGAAAAGTGCGGCGTCGAAGTGACGGTGCAGAAGGTTCGCCGCGAGCGCATGGGCCATATCGAGCTGGCCTCGCCGGTGGCGCACATCTGGTTCCTGAAGTCGCTCCCGTCGCGCATTGGCCTGATGCTCGACATGACGCTGAAGGATCTGGAGCGCGTTCTGTATTTCGAACAGTACGTCGTCATTGAGCCGGGCCTGACCCCGCTCAAGGACCGCCAGCTGCTGACCGAAGACGAATACTACAAGGCGCAGGACGAATATGGCGAAGACAGCTTCACCGCCAAGATCGGCGCGGAAGCCATCCGCGATCTTCTCGGCGCCATCGATCTGGATCGCCTGAAGGAACAGCTCCGCAAGGACATCTCCGAGTGCAATGGCGGCGAGAAGCCGAAGAAGCTCGTGAAGCGCCTGAAGGTTGTCGAAGCGTTCATCGATTCCGGTAATCGCCCGGAATGGATGATCCTGACCGTCGTTCCGGTGATCCCGCCGGAACTGCGCCCGCTCGTCCCGCTGGACGGCGGCCGTTTCGCCACGTCGGACCTGAACGACCTGTATCGCCGCGTCATCAACCGCAACAACCGCCTCAAGCGCCTCATCGAACTGAAGGCGCCGGACATCATCGTGCGCAACGAAAAGCGCATGTTGCAGGAATCGGTTGATGCGCTGTTCGACAACGGCCGCCGCGGCCGCGTCATCACCGGCGCCAACAAGCGTCCGCTGAAGTCGCTCGCCGACATGCTGAAAGGCAAGCAGGGACGCTTCCGTCAGAACCTGCTCGGCAAGCGCGTCGACTACTCCGGCCGTTCGGTGATCGTCGTCGGTCCGGAACTGAAGCTGCATCAGTGCGGCCTGCCGAAGAAGATGGCGCTCGAACTGTTCAAGCCGTTCATCTATTCGCGCCTCGAAGCGAAGGGTTTCTCGCAAACCGTCAAGCAGTCCAAGAAGCTGGTCGAGAAAGAACGTCCCGAAGTCTGGGACATTCTCGAAGAGGTGATCCGCGAGCATCCGGTTCTTCTGAACCGCGCGCCGACGCTTCACCGCCTCGGCATCCAGGCGTTCGAACCCGTGCTGATCGAAGGCAAGGCCATCCAGCTTCATCCGCTGGTCTGCACCGCCTTCAACGCGGACTTCGACGGCGACCAGATGGCCGTGCACGTCCCGCTGTCGCTCGAAGCACAGTTGGAAGCGCGCGTGCTGATGATGTCGACCAACAACATCCTGTCGCCTGCGAACGGCAAGCCGATCATCGTGCCGACGCAGGACATTGTGCTTGGCCTCTATTACCTGTCGCAGGAACGCGCGAACGAGCCGGGCGAATACAAGGAAGATCCCAAGACCAAGGCGCCGCTGCAGGGCTTCTACGGCGACATGGCCTCGATCGAGCACGCGCTGTTCTCCGGCGCCGTCACGCTGCACGCCAGGATCAAGGCGCGCTACAAGACGGTGGACGCGGACGGCAAGCCGATCGTGCGCCGCGTGGATTCCACGCCGGGCCGCATGATGATCGCGGAAATCCTGCCGCGTAACCCGAAGATCCCGTTCGAGCTGGTGAACCGTTTGCTGCGCAAGCAGGAAATCTCGCAGCTCATCGACGAGGTCTATCGCCATTGCGGTCAGAAGGACACGGTGCTGTTCGCCGATGCCATCATGTCGCTCGGCTTCCGCGAAGCCTGCAAGGCCGGCATCTCGTTCGGCAAGGACGACATGGTCGTTCCGGACACGAAGGAAAAGCTGATCGACGAAACGCGCCACAAGGTGCGCGAGTTCGAGCAGCAATATCTGGACGGTCTGACCACCGACAAGGAGAAGTACAACCTCGTCGTCGACGTCTGGTCGAAGTGCACCGACCAGGTGGCCGCCGAAATGATGAAGGAAATCTCCGAGCCGAAGATCGACCCGGAAACCGGCCGCGTGATGGAGATGAACTCCATCTACATGATGAGCCATTCCGGCGCGCGCGGCAGCCCCGCGCAGATGAAGCAGCTTGCCGGTATGCGCGGCCTCATGGCGCGTCCGGACGGCTCGATCATCGAGACGCCGATCCTGTCGAACTTCAAGGAAGGCCTCACCGTTCTCGAGTACTTCAACTCGACCCACGGCGCCCGCAAGGGTTTGGCCGACACCGCGCTCAAGACGGCGAACTCGGGTTATCTCACCCGCCGCCTCGTGGACGTGGCGAACGACTGCATCATCACCACGGAAGATTGCGGCACCAAGCGCGGCGTGTTCGTGCAGGCCGAAATCGACGGCGGCACAGTTGTGTCCTCGCTCAGCGAGCGCATCCTTGGCCGCACGACTGCGGAAGACGTCAAGCATCCTGAAACGGGCGAGGTCATCCTCAAGCGCAACAAGGAAGTGACGGAAGACGCGGCCGACAAGATCGAAAGCAGCCACGTGCAGAAAGTGCGTGTGCGTTCGGTTCTGACGTGCGAGCTGACCGACGGCGTTTGCGGTAAGTGCTATGGGCGCGATCTGGCCCGCGGCACGAGCGTGAACATCGGCGAGGCTGTCGGCGTTATCGCCGCGCAGTCGATCGGCGAGCCGGGCACACAGCTCACCATGCGTACCTTCCACATCGGCGGCGCTGCCCAGGTTGCCGGTTCGTCCAAGATCGAGGCGTCATATGACGGCAAGATTAAGCTGACAAACCGCAATGTGGTGAAGAACTCCGATGGCGAGCTGATCGCGATGGGCCGCAACATGCAGGCGGTGATCGTGGATCCGAAGGGCGCCGAACGCGCCACATACCGCATCGTTTACGGCGCGCGCCTGAAGGTCGACGAAGGCGCGAACGTGAAGCGCGGCGATCGTCTGGCCGAGTGGAACCCGAACGCGCTTCCGGTCCTGACCGAAGTGTCCGGCATCGTGAAGTTCGAGGACATGATCTCGGGTATCACGATCAAGGACGTGGCCGACGAAAAGACCGGTGTGACCAACTACGTCGTCATGGACAGCCGCGGCACGGGATCTTCTTCGAAGGCTCCTGAACTGCGTCCGACCATCGTGATCGTGGACAAGAAGGGCAAAGTCGTTCCGGCGCCGAGCGGCGGCGAAGCGCGCTATGCGCTTTCGGTCGATGCCATCCTGTCCGTCGAAGACGGCGCGGAAGTGAAGGCCGGCGACGTTCTGGCCCGTCTTCCCACGGAAGGCGCCAAGACACGCGACATCACGGGCGGCCTGCCGCGCGTGGCGGAGCTGTTCGAAGCGCGCAAGCCGAAGGAAGCGGCGGTTCTGGCGGAAATCGATGGCTTCATCGAGTTCGGCAAGGACTACAAGAACAAGCGCCGCGTCATCATCAAGCCGAAGAACGAGAAGACGGACGCCGTCGAGTTCCTGATCCCCAAAGGCAAGCACATCAGCGTGCGCGAGGGCGATTATGTGGAGAAGGGCGATTACATCGTCGAAGGCAATCCTTCGCCGCATGACATTCTTCGCATCAAGGGCATGGAAGAATTGGCGACTTACCTCGTCAAGGAAATCCAGGACGTCTATCGTCTGCAGGGCGTGAAGATCAACGACAAGCATATCGAAGTGATCTGCCGCCAGATGATGCAGAAGTACGAGATCACCGATGGCGGCGACACCACGCTGCTGGCCGGTGAGCAGGTCGACCAGATCGAACTGGACGAGGCGAACAAGAAGGCGACGGACGAGGGCCTCAAGCCCGCCGAAGGCCGCGCGGTTCTTCTCGGCATCACCAAGGCGTCGTTGCAGACGCGCTCGGTGTTCTCGGCCGCGTCGTTCCAGGAGACTACCCGCGTGCTTACCGACGCCGCCGTCAACGGCAAGGTCGATACGCTGGAAGGGCTCAAGGAAAACGTCATCGTCGGACGTCTCATCCCGGCCGGCACCGGCGGCGCCATCGCGCGCCTGCGCCATGTCGCAACCGAACGCGACAAGGCGATCCAGGAAGAGGCGGCAAAGAACAACGCGCCTCTCGTCCAGATCGAAGGTCCGGTCGCCGCGGAGTAACGCCTCTCGGCAAACCAAACAAAAGGGCCAGCGGAAACGCTGGCCCTTTTTGTTTGCGCCGATCGGCGTATCGTTTGGGAATTCAAACGGGGGCATGGTGATGCGGCTTCGGCAGATCGCGCTTGTGGCGAAAGACCTGGAACCGGTGATTCAGGCCTTAAATGCCGCGTTCGGATTGAAGATCGCTTATCGCGATCCAGCGGTCGCGACGTTCGGATTGATCAATGCGGTTATGCCGGTCGGCGGCGAATTTCTGGAAGTCGTTCAACCGGTGAAGGCCGATGCTTCGGCCGCGCGTTATCTCCAACGCCGTGGCGGCGATGCAGGATACATGTTGATCTTCCAATCGGCGGATGCCGTCGCGCATCGCGAGCGGCTGACGGGACAGGGCATCCGCAACATCGCGCAGCACGATTCGGCACAATACAGTTTCACCCATTTCCATCCCGGTGATTTCAACGGCGTGTTGACGTCCATCGACATGGTGGACGACGGCGCAAGCTGGCGCGATCCCATGGGCAAATGGCCGCCGGCGGGAAAGTCCTGGAAGGATGCGTCAGCGCCGGATGATGTTCTGGGCATCGCAGGCGCAAGCGTTCAGGCCCGCGATCCGGAGGCGGTGGCGAAGCGTTGGGCGGAGTTGCTGCGGTCAAGAAGCGATGGCGATACGGTTGCGCTCGATCGGGGCTTTGTGCGCTTCGTGCCGCCCATCGATGCGGATGGTACGGGCATTGTCGGCGTGGCTGTCACGGTTTGCGATCCGGCGGCGATTCTCGCGCGGGCCGAAAATCAGGGAATTCCGGTGAAGGACGGTGCTGTCTGGATTGGCGGAACCGGTTTCCGCCCGGTCCTTGCGCAAGCTTGAACATATAAAACGCAAATCAGGAGGCGGGGGCGCCGCGAAGTGCCTATATCAGCCTGATGCTACCGAAACCCTACACATGGGACCGCGAAGCGGCCCGCGCCGGAAAATACAACGGCAAGTTCATCATCGGCGTTCTGACAACGGGGATCTATTGCCTGCCGTGCTGCCCCGCGCGCCAGCCCAAGCCGGAGAACGTCCGCATCTTCGCAACCGAAGACGACGCGAAAGCCGCCGGTCTGCGCGCCTGCAAGCGCTGCCGCCCCGATCTCTTCTATAAGGGCGAGGATGAGAACATCGCGTTGTTCGAAGGCCTGCAGGGCCGCGTTCGCGCCGCGCCGCAGGATTTCGCGGATGCTTCGGCGCTGGCGAAAGCCTGTGGCGTCAGCCAGACCAAGCTGGGCGATCTTTTCCGCGAACACGCGCATTTGGCACCGGCGACGTGGCTCCGCCGCGAGCGCGTTCGCGCCGCCACTGCGCGCCTGCTGGGCACCAATGAGAAGGTGGTCGATATCGGCTATGGCGCTGGCTTCGAGAGCGAATCCGTTTTCCACCGCCAGTTCCTCGCGCATGTGCGCATGACGCCCGGCGCCTATCGCGCGCTGAATGGCGCATCGGTATTTCTGCTGCAGCTGCCGCATGGCTATCGCACGGCGGAAGTCCTCGGCTACCACGCCCGTGATCCCGAAGGACGCTGCGAGCGCAGCGAAGGCAACAGGATCTGGAAAGCGCTGCAGACGCCGGACGGCCCTGTCGTGCTAGAAATCTCGTTCGAAAGCGAAGGCGCGTGGTGCCGCATTCATGGCGGAAAGAAGATGGGCCGCGAGAGCATGGCCTTCCTGCACACGGTTGCGCTCAAGATGCTGGGCCTGAACAACGAGGTGTCGCTGTTCGAAACCCGCATGGGACGCGCGCCGCGCACCGCACCGATGATCGCGCGTCAGCGCGGGTTAAGGCTGCCGTGCATCCCGACAAATTTCGACGGGTTGTGCTGGGCGATCATCGGACAGCAGATCAATGTGAAGTTTGCCGGTTCCTTGCGCCGCGAGATCATCGGCATGGCCGGCGAAAAAGTCGGAGACATGATTGCGCACCCCACGGCGGAGCGCGTTGCGGACATCGGCGCGGTGGCGCTGACGAAACGGCGCTATTCGCGCTCGAAGGCGGAATATCTGATGGGCGCGGCGGAAGCCGTTGCCGAAGGCAAACTCGATGTCGAAGGCTTGCCAGAAGGATCGGCGGTTGCGGCCGAGAAAAAGCTTACCGCCTTGCGCGGTATCGGCACATGGACAGCGCGCTATTACATGCTGCGGGGCGGCTTCGCGGATGCGGCGCCGGTGGGCGATAGCGCGCTGGCGACGGCGCTGCAAAAACTCCACGGCCGCGACGAACGGCCCGACCACGATGAAGTCCACAAGATGATGCTCGACTTTGCGCCGCATCGTTCGCTGGCCACGATGCATCTGTGGACGAGCCTGAAGGCGGCGGCATGAAAACCGAAAAGCGCTATTGGGCGCCGATCGAATCCAAATTCGGCGATTTCGCGGCGTGGGTGGACGGTGAGGGCAGGTTGTTGCGCTTCAACCTGCGCAGCAAAGGCGCCGCGCATATCGATCCGCTTGCCGAGAAGAACGACAAGGCGCTCCGCGATGTTCAGAAGCAGGTCGCGCAATACGACAATGGCAAGCGGCAGGACTTCGATCTGGAACTGGCGTGGGAAGGCCCGCCGTTCCATCAGAAGGTCTGGGCGCTCCTCACGAAAATTCCGTTCGGCGTGACGACCACCTATGGCGCGCTGGCGGCCAGGCTCGGAAAGCCCCAAGCGTCTCGGGCCGTCGGCGCAGCGAATGGCGCCAATCCCATCGCGTTGGTGGTGCCGTGCCATCGTGTCATCGGCAGCAACAGCAAGCTCACCGGCTTTGGCGGCGGATTGCCGATGAAGCAGGCGCTTCTGGAGCACGAAGCACGCGTATCGGGGAAACGCCTCGATCTGTTTGGTTAGATCAGCCCTTCGGTCGCGCCGGTGTTGGCGGTCATGCCGAGCGCCAATGCGCGCAATTCGGCCTGCGGACTTTTGAGCAAAGTGCCGACCATGTTCGCGCGCGTCGGTTCCGGCGCGGTGGCCAACGCCTTCTCGAACCAATGGGCCGCGCCCGTGATGCAGCCTTCACTCACCAGCATGGAGGCATAGTTGTAGGCGCCGCGGAAATAGCCACCATCCGCCGATTTGCGATACCATGCACGCGCCAAGGTCGTGTCTTGCGCCACGCCCCAGCCTTCTTCGTAGCAGCGGCCCACCAAACTCATCGCGCGCGCATGGCCTTGTTTGGCGCTGCGCGTGTACCAGGCGAAGGCTTCATCGACATCGCGCGGAACGCCGAGGCCGCCGAGGAAGAGGTGGCCGAGATTGTATTGCGCCCAGGCATCGCCGGCGCTTGCCGCTATCGCATAGTGACGGCCCGCGGCATCAAAATCTCGCGTCACGCCCCAACCATTCTCGTAGCAGCGGCCCAGCATGTTGCGTGCGTCGATGTTTCCGGCATCGGCGGCGCGTCTAAACCATGCGACGGCGGCGGCTTCGTCTTTCGCGACGCCTTCACCGGCCAGCAGCATCCGGCCCAAGCGCACCTCGGCTTCCGCCAACCCGCCATTCGCCGCCGCCATAACCCATGGCGCAGCCACCGCCGGATCGCCGGAAAAGAGTGCGCGCAATTCCTCCGCACCCATCATCGACAACGCGGCTACGCGCCACGCATCGCTTTCGGCGAAAGGGGCGTTCACATCCCGGTCCATTTGCGCACAAGATTGTGGTAGCTGGCCGTGAGCCGCAGCATCGCGGCGCTTTCGCCCGGAACCGTCTGGCCAAGTTCGGCGATGGCGCGGTCCAGATCGAACAGCAGCGAACGCTCGCCATCATCCTTCACCAGGCTTTGCACCCAGAAGAAGCTGGCGATGCGCGCGCCCTTCGTCACCGGTGTCACGCGATGCAGGCTGGTCGCCGGATAGATCACCATGTCGCCGGCGGGCAGCTTCACCGAATGGGCGCCATAGGTATCTTCGACCAGAAGCTCGCCGCCTTCATAATCTTCCGGCGCATTCAGAAACAAAGTCGCCGAAATATCGGTGCGGATGCGTTGCGGTGTTGCGCCGATCTGGCGGATCGCGCCGTCGATATGCGTGCCGAAATTCATGCCGGGTTCGTATCTGTTGAACATCGGCGGATAGACGTGACGGGGCAGGGCCGCGGACATGAACAACGTGTTGCGCTCCAATCCGCGCATCACGATCGCCCCCAATTCGCGCGCGTCCTGGCTATCTTCGGCAAGTTGAAGGTTGGATTTGACCTTCACGTTTTGGTGCCCTGCCGTCACGCGCCCATCCACCCACGATGCCTTGGCAAGTCGCTCGCGAACATTCGCCAGCTCTTCCGCCGTTAGGACCTGGGGAATGCGCACGATCATGAGTCAGAGTCCGAGGCTCGCGGTCAGCATGACGGTCCGGCCGGGACCGGGAACGGCGTGGTTCTCGCCGGGCCGTGTGAAGTAGGTCGTGGCAAAGTAATACTTGTCGGTCAGGTTGTAACCATTGAGCTGCAGGGACAGGTTATCGTTGACCTGATATCCGATCATGCCGTCCAGCGTGGTGTAGCCGGGTGCGTGCGCGGTAACGACCGTGCCGGGGAAGCTGGCATTGTCGATGCCGGCGTTTCGCTCGCCGATATAGTTCAGGCCGGCGCCGATTTTGAATCCGGTATCGAAATCATAAGTCGTCCATATATTGGCCTGATTGTGCGCCGTGTTCGGGATCGGCCCCTTCACGCCGGCGGAAACAAGGCCGACAGAGCTGGGGCTGAGATAGGTGTAGCCCGCAACGATTTCCCAATTGTCGGTGAGATGGCCCTGTGCCCCGAATTCGATGCCCTTCACATGCAGGGTCCCCGCGAGCGTCTGCAGCGACGGCACGACCGGGTCGGTGATGCGGGCATTGGTCATCTTGGTGTCGAAGGCGGCGACGTTCAGACCCAGCAATCCACCCAGCACCGTCGCCTTCGCGCCCACTTCAAAGGTGCGATCCTTCTCCGGATCGAGGTCCTTGTTGCTCGCGGCCAGCGACAGGTTTTCCGCCGACGGATTGTAGGACGTGCCGTAGGAGAAATAGACGCTCGCGTCTTCCGTCGGCTTGTAAACCAGCGCGGCGCGCGGGCTGGCGACTTCGTCCGTGTGCTTGAAGTGCTGTTTTGTGGCTCCGAAGTTCTGATCGAACTTCGCGCGGAAATTATCGAAGCGCA
>Ga0207705_10000446_pt1 | contig 35581 bp, 27 predicted proteins | sample KBSC13metaG_FD_184314 | JGI IMG/M metagenome (GOLD analysis project Ga0207705, IMG submission 184314) | Corn rhizosphere microbial communities from Kellogg Biological Station, Michigan, USA - KBS C1-3 metaG (SPAdes) (version 2) | ecosystem: Host-associated > Plants > Roots > Rhizosphere > Soil ... | reverse complement strand
TGGCCTTGCAGCAGTTGAATTACGGCCTGGGCAAGGGTGGGGTCCTGGCGTAAGGCGGTCAGCATCCGGCGCAGGGAATCACCGAACACGCCGTTGTCCCGGTCCGCTTGCAGTTCGAAGGCGGCCAGATCCAGAGACTCTGTCGCCAGGGCGTGCAGGCTGCGGCGTACCAGATAGGGATTGCCGCCGACGAGATCGTAGTGACGGGCCAACTCCGCCTTCGTACGCAGCGGCGAGTCGTAGCGCCGGTTCATCTCCGCCACCTCCTGCGGGGTAAAGTCGTCCAGCGCGAGTCGGGTGCCGACATTGAACGGCGACTGGTTCAGGTCGGTGATAAACAGGTGGGCGGCAGTGGCGTAGGCGATCGAGAGGGTCAGCTTCGACCAGGGGCCGCTCGGGTCCAGCGAGCGCTCGTTGTGCCAGGAACGAAACAGCCCGAACACATCTGCGCTGTAGGCCGTGCCGAACAGTCGATCGATCTCGTCCAGACCCCACACCAGATGCCCGTTCAGTTTGCCGAGCACCTCCCGGCGCAGAAAGCGCTCGAAGTTGACGTTCCAGCCTCGGTGCGGCTTCCAGAGCGTGGCGAGATCGAGATCGAGATCCAGCGTCTCGATCATGGTGTCGGCGATGGTGTAGAACAGCGAGTCCGCGGTCGCCATCTGCGCGCCTGTCAGTTTTTGCAGGTCGGTCAGCAGCACCTGAGCGCCCGCTTCGCGCGCCTGCTGCAGGCCACGGGCGAGGAGGCTTGTCTTGCCTGTCTGTCGCGCCCCCTTGACCAGCACGATGCTGTCTCCACGCGTCACGGCGGCCGTGAACGCCTGGTCGGTCGGGCGATAGAGATAGAATGTCGAGTCCAATGGCACCGCTCCCCCTTCGGGTTCCAACACAATCTTCGGGACAGAGAACTTCCCCTGTTCGTGGGCATGTCCCGGCAACGCTTCCGCAATTTTATGCTCGCGCGACGCCTCCGCCGAGGTGGGCGCTGCCGCGTCTGTGACGGCGGCGAACATGACAGAGGGCAGACTCCCCGGCGCTTCTCCCGGATCTTCGGGAGTAAGGATCTGCTCCAACAGGCGGCGGGTAGAGGGAGTGGGCGCCTGCCCGATCTCCGCCTGCAAAAGTTGCTCCAGATGGCGGTACTGATGCAGGGCGTCGGCCCGCCGTCCGGCCTGGAGATAGAGGCGCATCAACAACGTCTGCGTCTCCTCCTGCAGCGGATCGGACTCCACGGCGCGTCGGGCCAGTTCCAGAGCGCGGCCGAGTTCTCCGCTCTCCGCCAGCGCCTCGGCGGCCTCGCGCAGCGCATATCGGTGTCGATCCGCGAGACGGTCTCGCTCCGTCAAAATCCAGTCCTCATAGTAGCCGGGCATCAGTTCGCCCTGGTAGGCGGCGATGGCTTCCAGCAGCGCCTTCAGACGTGCTTCTGAGGAGGGAGCGCGTGCGGCCGTCTGCAATGCGGCCTCGAAGATGCCCACATCGGTCCGAACCGCCTCCGGATTCAGGCGCACATCGGCCCGATCCGCCATCAAGACACTGTTATTAGGCAGATCGGACGGCTCCAGTGCGCGGCGCACTGCCGCCAACGCCTGTCGGAAGCGATCACGCACCACTTCCGGATCGTCTTCCGGCCAGAGCATCTCCGCGAGTACCTCCCGTGAGTGGGCACGCTGGAGATAGAGCGCCAGCCACCCCAGAAGGGTGGCGGCTTTACGCGTCTGAAAATGGGTCAGAGTTCGGTCTGCCCGCTGCGCCTGTAACCCTCCGAGAAGTTGGATTTGCCACTGGATATCCGGCACGAGTCTCTCCTTCACGCGATATGGAAGCGAACAGAACGGTGCTGCCGAGGCGATGCGCGTAGGCCCCTTTTGCGTTAAGAACGTCTGTTCCATTCTACCTCCTCCAACGAAAAGAGACGCCATCCATGAGGAGTAGGGTCCGATGCAACAGGCTTTGGGGCTGCATCGGACCGTGTGCCTTTTGAGTCGTCGCGCGGATCAGTTGGCGCTGAAGGTGGCGCCAACGTCGGTATTGGTGCCTGCGGCGGTGCCGAAAGAGGCGGCGCATCCGGGTCCACCGAAGTCCTGCTTGCAGTCGGAGTTGCCATTGTATCCGCTGGAGACTCGGGAGGGCAGGAAGAACTTGCAGTGCCCATCGGCCAATCCGAAGTTCGCTCCATTGCTGTGCCGTCCATAGTTGGGGGTCTTGGTCCAGGGGCCGGCCTGAGCGAAGCGTTGCGGCACTCCCATGACCCCGGTATCGTACTTGCCCAGTCCTGCCGCAGGAATGCAGTAGTTGATGTAGCCTGCCCCACCGCCGTCTCCCCCGTTGGCTGCCGCGGAGCGCCAGTCGTTGGGGCTGGTGACATCCGCCACGTTGCCCACCACCTCAAAGAGCAGCACCGTTTTGGAGGGCGCGTTCAGAGTAGCGATGGAGGCGTTGGCGAAATACATGTTCAGGGCGTAGGAGCAGGGAACAAGGGCCGGAGAGACGCTGGTGTCGGGCTGGGTGGGATCGTTGGGGCATTTGTAGACCTGGACGCTTTTGATATAGGGATAGATCTCTCCCGCCCAGCCACGACCGGGCATCCGGCTTCCGGCGCAGACCTGGCCAACCGGAATCTGCGCGCCTGCCGGGCTGCTCTCATCGTAGTCCTGGATGTACTGCAACAGACCCAGCGACAACTGCTTGGTGTTGGAGAGGCAGGAGATCGTTCGTGCCTTCTCCCGAGCCTGAGCGAAGACCGGGAAGAGAATGGCGGCGAGGATCGCGATGATGGCGATCACGACGAGCAACTCGATCAGGGTAAAGCCCTGAGTACGGCGAGACGAGGACGAAGTGCAGTGATGGTTGCGACGAGACAGCATTGTTTTAGCTCCTTGTATGGTTGAGACACCGCGTGTGATCCGGGAGACCATCGATCTGTGACCGCAGCATCTCCCTGCACAGACAGGATAACCCCTGATCATGTATCCATCATGAATAAAACGTGAAAAGTGAAAGAGATGAACTATTTGTTGAAGTCACGATGCGGAAGACCGATTTTTCACGGGGGGTACATGGGGAGACTTCAAAGTCGGTTCACGGGATGCGTGTCGAGAGGGACGACGTCCCTGAACACGCCGGCAAGGAACCGAAATCACGAACCGACATCCTGATGGATTGAGAGCAAAGTGGCTGTCGAACAATATTCGTTTTTCGGATGTTCAGGGAGCCGAAAGTTTTGCGAGGGCTGCGCGGAGGAAGTCTTGTAGTTGGGCGTGCATCCTCCGTCCGGTGGGGGGATCGAGACCCCAGGTGGAGATGTTGCGGGCAGGACTTAAGGCGGCCCAGAGATCCCAGAAGGCGAGATGGGTGGTGTCGAGCAGTGGGGACATCGACTGATACTGGCGGGTGAAGTCGTACATGGCGTTGTATCCCAGCGCCCAAAGAACTTCGAGCCTGTTGTTCGCCAGATCTACCAGGGGGTCGCCGATGGCGGCATCCTCCCAGTCGATCACGGCGACCAACTCGTCTCCCTGCCAGAGCGTGTTTCCGGGCCAGTAGTCGCCGTGCAGCAGTACGGAAGGATTGCGCTGTTGTACATGGGGCCACGCCACCCTCAACGCCTCCAACACCTGCCTCTCTTCCATCGTTTGCGCTTCAGTTGTGCGCTCTATTTCCTTCAGTTTCCCGGAGACGCTCTCGGCCTGCTGCGGCAGAAACGAGAGGTTCATCCGCTCCAGGGTCATTCCGTGAATTTGCAGGAGCATTCCGACGTAGGAGGTCATCGCGTGAGGGGCAGAGGTGGACGGGAAACCGGGTGTGCCCTCGATATACTCGGTAACGAGCACAGGAGCGGAGAAGATCTCTCGGGATTCGTCCAGAGAGAGAGGCTTTGGAACTGCCAGTTTCTCGGCATGCAGGTGCTGGAGGAGCGTGAATTCGTGGAGGGCGATCTGTGGATTGCGAGCGAGATCTGCCGGCCCGTGCTGACGAACCACCCATCGTTGCTGTCGGCCACCCGCCGTCGCGATCTCCATCGCTGTCACCTGAGCCGAGACACCGCCCGTCAGCGGCCAGAACCGCAGGAGTGTGCTGTTCGGTTCTATGCGCTGTAACAGTTGTTCAAACCTTTTGTCTTCGGGTGGAACCATGAGGCTTCTGGAAGGCTTTTCCTGGCAGTATCACGCGGGAGTGGAGCGACTCTTTGCGGTGGGGAGGCGCTGTTCGATCTGCTGGAGGTGCCGTTCGGTATGGGCTGTAAGAATCGCAAAGCAATCTGCCAGATTCATGGGAATGATCTTCACCAGGGGATTCCAGACGCGGGTGCGCGAGAGATCGACGCCAGTGGACTGGTTAAGGAGGGCCATCAACTCTGTCTGCTGTTGCTGCCACTCCTGAATGACGCTGGTTGGGATAGGCGTTGTGCGGGGGTGTAGCGCCTTCGGAGCGGGAGCGTTGCCGTCCGGTCCCACTGCTTTGCGGAGGAGCTTTCCAAAAAAGGTGTAGCGAAGCGGTGCATCTCCCTGGGTTCGCGGCGCATTTTTCAGGACGCCGCCAATGGCTCGCAGATAGGGCCTGTTGGCCAGGACCAGGTGCTCAATGATCTGCGCCGGACTCCAGAGCGAGGCGTCCGGCGTCGTATTCAACGTCTTTTCATCGAGATTGGCAGTGAGAACCAGCATCCGCGCCAGCATCTCCTGATTGTGTTTCAACCACTCCGCAAGACCCGCGGTACAGTGCATCGGCTTTCCCCTCGTGACATTGTGGAACAACAGACGGCTGCCAAGAGTTTACCTCCAGAATCGGTTTGGAGAAAAGAGGGCTGAAATCGTCTTCCGGTCTGGCGGATCGATCGGGAGTGAAGTGGGCAGAGGAAGAAAATGGAAGGCTCTTGCCGGCAGAGGCGAGGGAGGCCCATCGGTCTGTGAAGGTCGTTTCCACTACCAACTATCAAGGAGTATAAGATGATTTCGCACATTCACGCGACAACGATCGTAGTATCGGACCAGGAGAAAGCGCTGGATTTCTACGTGAACGTCCTGGGCTGGGAAAAAGCGGATGACGCCCAGATGGGCCCGGAGATGCGCTGGCTGACGGTAGTCCCACCTGGAGCGAAGACGCAGCTCGTTCTGGGACATCCGAGCTGGGTCGGCGACGGGAAAACCCCCGGAGGGACCGTCGGAATCTCGCTGGTATCGCCCGATATCGAGGCGACGGTAGCGACGCTGACGGAGCGGGGCGTGAAGTTCAAGGGGCCGATTGAAGCCATGCCGTGGGGCGGCAAAGGGGTTTGGTTCTTCGATATCGACGACAACGAGTTCTTTCTGGCATCCGAACAGTAGAGCATGAGGAAAGTAGTCGTATCGACCTGTAGGAAAGGATAGATAGTATGACAGCAACAGTCACCGCGATGCCGCCGGTGGTATCGCGTGAAGAGTGGCTCGCCAAACGCCTGCCGCTGCTCGAAAAGGAGAAGGAACTCACCCGACAGAAGGACCGGATCAACGCCGAGCGGCGACGCCTGCCGATGGTGAAAGTCGAGAAGAGCTATGAGTTCGACACGCCGACCGGCAAGAGGAGCCTTCTGGATCTGTTCGAAGGGAAACGTCAACTGATCGTCTATCACTTCATGTTCGCCCCGGAAGACGAGAAAGGCTGCCCTGGCTGTACCAGCTATGCGAACGCACTGGGTGATATCGACACCCTGCCCGAGCGCGACACGATCTTTACGATGGTCTCCCGCGCTCCCCTCGCCAAACTCGAAGCCTACAAAAAACTTCACGGCTGGGATCTGCCCTGGGTCTCCTCAAATGGCAGCGATTTCAACTACGACTTCCATGTCACACTGGACCCTAAGGTAGCGCCTCCGGAGTATAACTATCGCTCCCAGCCCGAGGAGACGGGAGAGCGGCCCGGCCTGAGCGTGTTTTTCCGCGATGGGAACGACATCTACCACACCTATTCGACCTTTGCGCGCGGCGCTGAAAACGTCACCGACGGCTATGCTCTCCTTGATCTGACTCCCTATGGACGTCAGGAAGACTTCGAGGACTCGCCGCCCGGATGGCCCCAGCATCCGACCTACGGATAGAGCTTTCCGTTACGGTAGAATAGATCTGCCCTCCTTCCAATCACTACGAGCGGCTGGAAGGCACAAGAAGATGCAACAGCGCCGCCGGAACCATTCCGGGGCGCTGTCGTTGAGTTGGAGAATGCAGGCGTCTCAGGACGGAAACTTTATCGAGGAGAGAACAGGATGTGCAGAAACATTCGAACGTTGTTCAACTTCGCTCCACCGGCGACGGAGGAGGAGATAGATGCCGCCGCGTTGCAGTTCGTGCGGAAGATCACCGGCTTCAACAAACCTTCCCGCGGGAATGAGGCGGCCTTTCAGATCGCGGTCGATGAGATCGCCCGAATCTCCACCGAACTGCTCGCCGCGCTGGAGTCCTCCGCCCCTCCGAAAGATCGCGCCGAAGAGGCTGCGAAAGCAAAGGCGCGCTCGGCTGAACGCTTCAGCCGGACTTAGGCGCAACCCATCCTTATGGATGGGGTGGGGCACTCAGGTGGACAGAGAGGACGCGTGGTACGATTTCTTGCGCTGCTTCCTCTCCGTCGCGCCATTCGCCGAGGTGGAGGAGGCTGAAACCGTGCTCTATGGCGGTGTTCAGGTAGTCCGAAATGTCGTGCAGATAGGCCGATACGAGGACGAGTTCGCCGGTCTCCGCATCTAAGAACTGTGCCTGACGCCCCTGCATCTGACGGAAGGGATGCAGCTCACACAGGAAGAACTCGCCGCCAGGCCGCAGGACGCGTCGAGCCTGCGCGAAGATAGGGATTAGATCTTCGATGTGCTCTAATACCAGGGTGCAGACGATAAGATCGACTGCACCATCGGGGAGATTCCAGGGAAGGCGGATGTCCTGCTGTGCGAAGCGCACGTTGTTTGCAGGCACATTGGCGCGTGCCTGCGCGAGCATGCCGGACGAAAAATCGAGCGCCTGAACACTGAGGGCCTGCTCAGCCAGATAGCGCGTATTCACCCCGGTGCCACAGCCGATCTCCAGGACATCCCGGCCCTGCAAGTCGGGAAATCGGCGGCGCAGAACCTGCGCGGCGAGATCCCGCGTCGCATTTTCGACCGTCTCATAGGCCTCCGACCACTGATCATACGCGGAAGCGACTTCGCTTCCCATCTCCGCATTGCCGAGCGGCACGCTGCGTTTCGAACTCAACACTTCCTGTACCTTTCTCCTCGCGTCCTTCATCAGTCGAACTTGCGCCTGCGTTCGATGGCCTGTAAGGTCTCCTGGCTGCACAGCGCGACGGCGGATCGGGACTCGCCCCACTCATGCACCGTCGGTAACTCATCGATCATCTGCGGGACACCATTCGGAAATTCCAATACGGCGACGGTCTTCTCTCCATCCGGAATCTCTGCCAGCGCTTCTCCTGAGGGCCGCGTCACGGCGAGGATGCGGACACGAGTGGGCAGGGCGGTCGCCAGATGCCTGGGGCGAAACAGGATTTCGATCTCATCTCCATGCCGGACAGCCGTTTCGTCGCGATGATAGCGAAACATGCTGTCGAACTCTTTCGGCAGCGGCAGATCCGCATACCCATAGGCGAGGAAACAGACGCGACTGTTCAAGGGCAGGGAGTCCGGAAGCCCTCTGCGCAACAGTCGCCGGGTCCGGGAGGAGAGATGTCCTTCCACGGAGAGATAACGGTGATAGAGCGGCACGGCATCCTCGGAACGCATACAGCAACAACCTTTCGCACCCTCTTTCAGGGTGAATTCGCCTGCCTACCGTCATTTGCATCAGGCGCGTGCAGGAAAGCCCGGAAGGGCAAAAGAACTCCCTGGCCTGTTTCGCAGGGCTGTGGTCTATCCATCCTCGTACTCTATTTCGCGTACGCAGGTATCGGCGATCTCACAGAGGCTCCGGATCTTCTGAACGACGGTGTCGTAGTTACTTCCCTGGATTTCGCTCAGGATTTTGAGAGCGGCATCGAACTCAGCGAGTTCGCGGAGCGCTTCCGCTTTCATCAGGCGTTCGCTGAGGTGCTGCTCATTGAAGAGCGGCGTCAGCGCGGTGAGATTGTTCCGGTACGCCTCGGGATAGTCGGTTTCAATGCCCTCCTCCCCTTGCGTGAGGTACCGGTCGGCATCGTTGCCACGCCACCAGACGAAGGTTCGCAGCACTTTCTCCAGCGCCCGATCTCGGGCGAGGGTCGCCTCCAGCGCCTGATAGTATCCCTCTTCGGGCGCCTCTTCGACATAGGGCGCCTCTTGCCAGGCGGGATCGACAGTCCGCGGATCCGTCGGCATGCCTATCGTGCCGATCTCCTTCGCGTCGGTAAGCCAGTAGGATTTCGCGCAGTGTCGGCATTTCACGGCAAAGGGCGGGCGTGGGAGCATCGGGGCGATCTGCCTGCCATCGGTCCAGATACGAACGCCCAAACTGTTCCCGGAACTGACCGTTCTATATTTCGCGAGTCCCTGACAGTGTGGACACGCCACCACCTGATCCGGCCCTGGAATCATTGCTCTTCCTATCTCCCCCTGTACTCGTGCTCCAAAATGCTCATGCGGAGGTCACTCTGCCACTCTCCACCGATCCAGGCGCCTTCGCGCTCGACGCCCTCCCGCACAAAACCGCACTTCTCGTAGCAGGCGATGGCGCGTTCATTGAAGGTCAGCACGCGCAGTTCTACGCGGTGGAGCGCCAGAACATCGAACGCATAGGCGAGAACAAGACGCGTCGCGGCGGCGCCCAATCCCCGCCCCCAAAACTCAGGGTTAAAGATACCCACGGCGTATGTCGCCCGCCGATTTTCCGGATCGATCCCATGCAACCGCGCCACGCCGATACAGCGTCCTTCGGCTTCGATGATCCAGTAGTAAGGCTCCGCACACACTTGATGATACCACTGTTCGACTTCTGCTGCACTGAGAGGTGGCAGCGTACGCGGATCGCCGCCCACCATTTTACGGAAGTCCGCGTCGCGGCCATCGGCCAGACGGTCCTGCTTGTCGCTCTCCCGAGGCGCTCGCAGAATCACTCCATCGCCTTGCAGGAGAGGCTGACTATCGGTTGTAGAGTGTGTCATGTCGGGATACAATCCTGTTAATCCTGTAAATCTTGTCAATCCTGTCTAAAACCTCCCCCAACCCCCTCCTTGCGAAGGAGGGGGCCAGGGGGACGTTTGAACAGGAGCCACTGGAAGGGAATGCGCGATTTGCGAAACGCGTTTTAAGTGACTACGGAATCCGCCATCGTCCGGGTGCGGAAATCGGCGAAGCGATGAAATGTCAGGTAGTTGGCGTCATGGTAGTTGTGCGCGCCGCCCTGTCCGTCTTCGTAAGCGGTGCGGCATGTGGCGAGGATGTCGTCCCCTTCGAAGAGCCAATCGACATACTGGAAGCCGTGCCGGAGGGTGTCGGTGTGGTGCAGCACCAGGGAGTTCACGGTCCAGTGGCGCAGGTTCGGGGAACTGGTGAGCGCCAGGCTGTTGCGCACCGTACCGGGTTTCGGCCCACGAAACGGTTCGAGCACGATAGAAGCCAGCGACCAGTAGCGCTGACTGGCCGCATCGTACCGGATCGTAAACTTCTTCGCGCCGCCGGGAAAGTCGATCAGGCCGCTCTGCGGATCGAACGTGGCGGTCTTGCCGTCCGCGCTGATCCGAATCATCGCCATCTTCTCCTCCGATGCTGGCATGGTATCGACGCGCAGCAGATCGACGATCTCGCCTTCCGGCGTCACCACCGCATTGCCTTCCAGCCAGCCTCCGAAATCGTTGCCGTTCCAGGCGGCGTCGCGGGCGAGGGGGGTGCTGCTCGTCCAATTCGCTGCCCGCAACAGATCTGCCTCGGCCGGCGCGGACATCATAAACGCCCGAAAGTGATGGCCCCATCCGCCCGGCGAACCCGCATCCTCCATCGCCCGCCACAACCGCCCCTTATGCATCACCATCGGCACGGGCGCGCAGTGGAACTTCCCATCCGTCCGCAGCAGCCCCGTCTGCGCATCCTCCGGCTCCGTCCAACTCGTCCCGCCATCCTCCGAGCGCCGGATCACCACGCTCCCATAGCCCCGATCCGTGCCCATCAGATAGAGCGCCCCCCGATGCACAAACAGCGACGACCAGAACGCCCCCTCCAGCGTCGCCACCCGACGCCAACTCTCCCCTCGATCCCCCGACCGAAAAACATGCGACACCGCCCGCACACTCTCCGTACTCCCCGGTCCAAACTCATCGTGCGACGCCACATAATCGCCGCTCGGCAGCACCGCCAGCCCCGGCGACCCCACATAGATCCCCGACCGCTTCGGAAAATAACTGATGACCGTTCCCGGAACGGTGGCTGCAATGCTGTCCAATGGCTTCTCCGTCGATTCCTGGGCAAGATGTTGAGATCAGGTCAATTTCGCGATGAAAGAGGTCTCTTCCTTTGTCTGAACCACGATTTTCGCGATTAGACGATTAACACGATTGTCTGTCTGATCATCGTATTCGATGCTTCATTAAATTTAAGAATTGGTAGGATTGCCTGTTTGACAATCGTCTTCTATCCCTGATGACTTTTCCAACCGCGGTGATGAACAGGCGAAGCGGACGGCGGATCGACACAAAATCGTGTTAATCGTATAATCGCGAAAATCGTGGTTCAGACAAGGAGAGACGAGGATGGGGACCGCACGTACACCGGAGGGCAAACGGAGTTTTGCCACACGGTTGATGTTGTATATGTTTCGTTCGTGTAAGCGCAGCGGATTTGATGGAATCGAAATCGGAGTGAAGAAAAAGAAGGAAGCGGACGCAGAGATGGCTCGGACGAAGGTGATCATTGCGTTGGTGCTCATCCGCGAATTCGATCCCAGGCGTTACCGCTATCTTCTGCGCGACGTTAAGCGCATCATGGTGTGGGGCCATCCGGGACATTTGGGATCGTGGTATAACGCCTGTGCTCTCTGCGAACTCTCGGAGAAGTATGTGCTGGATCCGGAAACGACTCCTGAAGTCCTGGCGGCGACCATCGTACATGAGGCGATGCATGGACGCCTGTTTCGGTGGGGGATCGGGTACGAGGAAGAGAAGCGGGAGCGGGTAGAACATATCTGTTGTAAGGCTATGATTGCCTTTGCGCGGCGTCTGCCGCTCTCCAAGAAGGCCGCGCGGAAGGAGATTATGAGCAGTGCACGTCGACAACTGGAGAGAGATCCCGTGATCTGGACGGATCGGGGGCAGTTCGAGAGCTGGATCAGTGCGATGCGCGAATCCGGGGATTATGCCTGGCTCTTGAAGATCGTCCAGAGCCGGGTGATGGCAAAAAGAGGCTGGACGGGCGACTCACAGAAGGCAGGTTAGCACAAGCCGGCCTCCCGATAATCGTAGACGCTTCCGATGGAAACCCTTGAGGGCGAACTCCCGCGCTCAGAATTGGATCGTGACAAGGCTCAAGCTGCTTTAAGAGCCGCAATAATGACTTCGACTGTCTCATTTACCGAAGCGAATGTGCGAGCCGTGGGACCGCTTGCGTCCTCCGTCTCCAGCAGGAACGGACACATCCCATCACTCGATTCTATCTGAACCGAATGTTCCATGCCCGGAAGATTGAAATACCAGATGCCATCGTCGTGGGTCGTCGGCAGATAGGCCGCTTCCTGTGTAATGAGGCAGTCGGGCAGCGCCTGCCCGACTGCGGCCATAATCGCGTAAATATCGCGCTGGACCGGCTGGCGGTAGGAAGGCTGTCTCGGGACGACAGGCGTTACGCTCCATGGTGGCGCAGCATAGTATTGAGCAGCATGGCCGTGCGGCCAGATACGCCACCAGGTGCCGCAATCCGGGCAGGGTATTTGGTAGCGTTTGCGGTCAGGCTCAGCCTCGGGCCACTCCTCGGTTGCGTCTTGCTGGTTCAGAATCGTATACGGTTACGGCTCGTCGCGCTCATCGATGTGTTCGCATCGCCAGGTTCCATCCGTTTCGATGCGGACCGACCAGCGTGTCGCATACAGGAAGTTCATCGGCTTTCTCCTTTTCCCGAATGAGGCACGACTATCTGGGCGGGCGCATGGCATGTCGAATCGCGTCACTGTATTTTGGCATGGTGATGGAGAGTTCCAGGAGGCGAGCACGCGTTGCCTCGGAACCGATGTTGCCCAACGCCCGAATGGCTGCGCTGGGACCATTGGGGTAGGTGCCATGAAACACGATTTCCGCAATACGGTCGAGGGCGGGTTCGTAGCGGCGTTGTCCCAGGATGTCGCACACTCTCGCTTGAATCTCGGAGTCCGCATCGTAGGTGAAATCCAGCAGGGTGTCTATCTGCTCATATGGTGTCAGCGCCATGATGCAGTAGGCATTGTAGATGCGCTCGTCCTCTTCGCTGGATTCGTACAAAGTCCGTAGTGTCTCAATGATCTGCTTGTCTTGCGCGATCCTCTCAAGATCCGAAGAGGGTTGGAGCGCAGGATAGTCCCGAGGGAACTCATCCCAGTCTATCTCCTTCGGAAGGCTCTCCAACTGCGTACGCAGAAATGAATGCACTGACGCATAGACAGGTGTAGGGTCGATCTCGCCATGGTCGATCCAGCAGACTTTTCCTTCCAGTGGGCCGGTGATATAGAGACCTGCATAGTTGGAGTTGTCGTCCGTCCAGAAGATGCGAAGTCCCCACAGATCCCATCCATACTCTAGAACGACTTTATGGAAGTCGATGACCTCCTCCAGAGACATCAGGCGCATCGGCAGCCACTCCTTGGAGGCGGGCATTCCGTTGTGATCCGCATACAACGCGAGCACTGGTTCCGGAAAGCGGCAGTCCAGCTCCTGCTGGGCAGTCTCCAACGCCTGCGGCGCGGCGGGGCGCTCCCGAGTAAAACCTTCTTTGTGATAGGCATCGATGATGTCTTGCAATGTCTCGTCTCCTCTACGCCGAATTGTCTCATGCTTTCGGTCAGTCGATGGCGCAGGTAAGATAGTATTCGCTACAGGAGATGCACTGCCAGAGTATGATCGGCGGGCACAATGCGGATGAATGACTCTGGAGCCATAATGGGTTTCTTACCTTCCGGTGCGTTAAGGCGGTTCCGGTAGGTTGTTCTCCGGGAGCAGGAGACACCCGTGCCAGTCGTCCCAGGCCAACTCTATCTGATGCGTCTGAAACCATTTCGACGTCTCGATGGCGTGAATGGCTGTTTGCAGAGAGGGTTCGATCAGATGTATTGCTTCGCGATCCCTGGCGTAAACATTAAAGAACTGTCCGTCGTGTCCTACCGCAACGACGAGGGCATACAGATCTAATACGGCCGTAAGCCATTCGGTTTCACCGGGAAAAGGAGCAGACAGCAGTCGCTCCAGCACTTCGGTCGTGTCCCTATGAGGCGCTACATAGAATGAGAAACCATTACTGCCTATCATGGCGCTCAGGTCTCCCTCTTCTCGAAGCAGAGTCTGCCAGAAGAGGGACGTGACTTGTAGGAAGACACAGGAATCCCAACTATGCCATGTATTCAGGTCGTAAAAGTGGTCGTGGTAACCGATCCGCGAACGCAGATAAGGCGTTGGCCCGTCCGCAGGGCCGAACATCTCTTCGGGGGAGGAGACTACGTCTTTCAGCGCCAACGAACTGACATGTACGGCGCAGGCGAGGTGGGAAGTCAGATCCGTCAGGAAGACCATCTCCGGGCGTTGTTCGATCGGGCACGAGACGCCATTGTATTCAAAGATCTGCAATCCCCATAGCACCCACTTATAAAGACCTAGACCAGGGTACATGTGCAGTTGCACGCATTCAGGAGGTAGTTGGTTCACAAGAAGCGTCTCCGTTCTCTTCCAGAGGGGCGAAGTGGGTCAAGACGCGGGAGTGCATCTCTTTCCAGACGTTTTTCGGGGAGGTACCCAACGACCGGGCAAGTTCGATGTCGATCGCTATGGGGCTTCTGCGCTTTGCCAGGAGGCGCGCCAAAAGATCGGGGTAGGCTTCGAAGAGGTAACGCGTCGCCCAGTAGCCGTGGACGTAGGCGTAGACGATAGCGTCTTCCGGCATGTGTGCCAACCTGGCGTAGTCCGCAGGTTGGTCGGTGTACCGATTCGTGCGTAAGCGCTGCAGGGTGGAGTGCCGTACCGTTTCCCGTTCGAGGAAGCGATCGACGGTGATCATGGCCACCCCTTCGTTCAGCCATAGGGGTAGATGCAGGTGGGCGGTATAGGCATGGGTCAACTCATGACACACAATGTTGTGCAGGCGGAGCGTGTCGGTCCCGAGCGGATAGAAGATGCGTCTTCCGAGCGAATCTTCCCGAGTCTCCCAGAGGCGTACCGGCTTTATTCCGACCGCCGGGCCACCGCGATAGCGCATGGTCAATCCGGCGACATAGATCCACATCTTGCGGATGCTCCGGTACCACAAGGGGAGTGTCAGCGCGTACAGCACACGTAAGGGCCAGGAAGCGGCGTGATCGGAAGGACATGGAGATGTGTCGGTAGGGCGCTACTCCTTCGGAGGCGTTTCTGCGGAGGCCGCAGGACCGGCAGAGACATTACGGATCACCGACTGCGCTTCAATGGTGATCTGATGGGATTTCGAGATGGAGATACGCTGGGAACTGTAGATGCTGCGGTGGCCTGAGAGGATATAGGCGAGGACACAGGAGGCGGCCAGCGGCACGCCGATCTCCACGCCGAACAGTTCGATGCCCATGAAGATACAGGCGAGAGGCGTGTTGGCGGCGCCTGCGAAGACGGAGACGAAGCCGAGCGCCGCGAAAAAGCCGACCGGTTGATGTGTGATCTGGGCCAGGGCTGCGCCGAGCGTCGCGCCGATGCAGAAGAGAGGCGTGACTTCGCCGCCTTTGAACCCGGTGCCGAGCGTGATGCCGGTGAAGAGGATCTTCAGGGCGAAGGCCCAGAGGACGATACCGCCGGGGGTGAAGGATCGGGCGATCAGTGGTAAGGAGAGCCCCAAATAGTCCCGTGTGTCGACGAGGTAGGTCAGCGCGATGAGGACAAGGCCCCCGAAGAAGGGGCGCAGGAGAGGGCTGCGGATGTGCGCCTTCGCGAGATGGGTGACGCGCTCGGTCAGTTCTGAGAAGAGAAAGGCGGCCAGTCCGAACAGGACGCCTGCGGTCAGGATCAGCAGCCAGACGGTGGGAGTGAGGGCCGGGACAGGCACGCCTACATGGTACACCGCGTGTTTTACGCCCAGTGCGCGGCAGGTGACGTCGCCGAGGTAGGAGGCGACGCAGCAGGGTACCAGGGCCTCGTAGCCCAGTGCGCCGACGGAGAGCACCTCCAGGCCGAAGACCGCGCCTGCCAGCGGCGTGCCGAAGACGGAGCCGAAGCCGCCGCTGATACCCGCCATGATCAGGAGTTTGTGGGCGCGGGTGTCGAGGCGCAACGGCTTGGTCAGGAGGTTCGCCAGAGTGCCTCCCATCTGTACTGCCGTGCCTTCCCGTCCCGCCGACCCACCGAAGAGATGCGTGATGACCGTTGCCAGCAGCACCAGGGGCGCGAGACGAAAAGGGATCGTCACGGTGGCGTTTTCGGCGGCATGGATGCTGTCGAGCAGGAGATTGTTGCCGCCTGCGACGGACTTCCCGAAGCGATCGTAGGCCCCGCCGATGAGGACGCCTGCCAGGGGCAGCAGGAAGAGCAGCCGGCCGTGATGCTCGCGAGTGGTGGTCGCCCAGTTCAGGCTATGCAGAAACAGCGCGGAGGCGGCCCCGGAGAGGATACCGACGAGAAGCCCCAGGATCCCCCAGAGCGCCAGCGATTGGATGAGAGCGGTATATTCCCGATGATAGAAGCGAAATGACACGTGCAGGCTCCTCCTGATTGTGTCGTAGGGGAAGTGCGAGGCGCAAAGATTCCTACGACGTGGCTGCCGTAGGAGTCATCAGCTTCCGGATCCGGAAGCGGTTTCATACAAGAGGGCGAACTCCATGCCCGTGGTTATGATACCCGAAAATAGGCGGAGTAGGAAAGTAGGAGGAAAGAAATGCCGATGCAGAGCAGAAATACAGAAAGGGAGAAATACAGAAAGGGAGAAATACAGAAAGGGAGAAATACAGAAAGAATGCAAAGAAGAGAAGGGAGAGATTTCAAACGTTCTCTCCCTTCTCTCTCCTCTCTTTACCGCTGCATTTTCTCCGTGAACCTCTGTGTCTCCGTGTCCCCAGCGAAGCGGGTGGTGGAATTCTGAAGTTTTGAACAGCGGCCGTCACCTGCCTGGAGATCTTACGAAGCTGTTGCTTTGGATGCATTTCAGGTATAATAACGCCGTAGGTGAAAGAGAATTGCGTATCGATGCAGCCTTTTCATCTCCTCGCTTGAACGCCTGCATGTGGAAAATGTGAAGTCTTCTGCTTGTTAAACGTTCAAATGCACCGTGTCTCTCTGCAATGGCTTCCACAATGACGAGGGCGCCTGGCAATTCACCCCGTCTTGAAGGAGCTATCTATGCGTTCGCAGAAAAAGGGTTTTACCCTGATCGAACTTCTCGTCGTCATCGCCATCATTGCCATCCTGGCAGCGATCCTCTTCCCCGTCTTCGCCCAGGCGCGCGCCAAAGCCCGCCAGATCTCCTGTCTGTCGAATACCAAGCAGATGGGCAGCGCCACCATGATGTACATTCAGGACTACGATGAGACTCTGCCCGGCTACCGCTTCAATGGGGGCGCCGGTTCCAATGTCAACCCGTATGCCGGCGATGCGCGCGTCGGTTCGTCGGCGAAGGACGTCATCTTCATCAATCAACTGCTCTTCCCCTACATCAAAAACAACGATGTCTGGAAGTGCCCGTCCGCAGTTCAGCAGTGGGTCAACGTCGATGACAAGACCGGTGCGACCGGGGCGTTCCAAAGTTACGGCGGTGAGAACTCCTACGCGGTAAGCAACTACCTGTTCCGCTCCAACGCCGGTATCTCCATCGCGGCGATCGTCGCCCCGGCCGATACGGTCGGTATGGTCGATTCCACCTACTATAACACCCTGCCGCATGGCCCCCGTACGGGTTCCGGCCCCTGCAAACTCAAAGGCGAAACGTACGGCACCTCTACCTCTCCCGTAGATCCCACCAGCAGCACCTATCCCTTCTACTGGAAGAACATGGGCAACAGCACCTATGACTTCACGAACGGAAGCAACAATCCGGACGACGCTTCCAATGTGCAGGTGCTCGCCAAAGGCAAGGCGCGCCACTCCAACCTCCTCAATGTGATGTTTATGGACGGCCACAGCAAGGCGACCCAGTACGATAGCCTGGTCTTCGATCCGAACCTGGTCACCGGCGGAACCAACAGCGTCTGGGACCCCTACAAGACCGGCTGTCTGTAGACCTTCCACCGTTTGCGCGGAGGCAACTGACCGCGGCGCGCCTCCGGCAATGGTGGACACGATAGAGACCCCACTTCCTGCAATACTTTTGCAGGAAGTGGGGTTTTCTGGTTGGCGGTCGCCGCCATTCGCAGGCAAATTAAACCTGTCGTAAGCCTTCGTTATGAACGACCTTCCCACCTTTGATCTGCAGCAGGCATCCCTTGGGAAGTCTCTATTAAGGCGGACCGTCGCGCTTGAGGAACGTTTTATGGAGCCAGCGGGTTAGGTCATCGACATAGGTGTGCATGATCGGGATGTCGAAAAGGCTCAGGATGGTGCCGACGAGCAGTCCTCCTACGATGGCGGTCGCCAGCGGTTGGTAGGCGTCCAGACCCGTCTTCGGCGCAAGGGCGACGGGCAGCATGGTGACGAGGGTGATGCCTGCCGTCATCAGGATCGGGCGGAGCCGCTGAGGGGCGGCGGTGACGATGGCCTCGTCGCGTGGTACGTCACGCTCGCGGGCCTTCGTGATGCTGTCGATGAGCAGGACGGCGGTCGTGAGATCCATACCGGTCAAAACGATGATGCCGAGCAGCGAGACGGTCGAGAACGACTGGCGCGCCAGCCAGAGCGCCGTGAAAACGCCCGCCAACTCCAGCGGCAGACTGGCGATCATCTGCAGCGGCTGCAAGAAGCCCCGGAACTGCACGACCAGCACCAGGACCATCAGCGCCAGAGCCAGCGCCAGACCCACCATCATCCGGCGGAAGGAGGTCATCATCTCCTTCATATCCCCCAGCACCTCCATGCCGTAACCGGGCGGGAAGTTGACCGGCGCGACCCCCAGTTTTCTATTGCCCTGGTAGGTGTTGGCGACCAGGTTCATCACCACGTCCATCGATGGCAGGTTGCCAATGCGATAGTAGCCGGTGACGCCGAGAACGCGTTTAAGTCCGTCGTGTTCGATGACGGTAGGAACAATGTTGTGCTCTACGGTCGCGACGGATTTGAGTGGGATCTGGCTGCCGTCCGGGGCCGTGAGGAGGAGGTTCTCCAGATCCGCGCCTGTGCGTCGGTCTCTCTCCTCATACCGCACCTGAACCGTATCCTGGCGCAGGTTGGGAAGGCGATAGAACTCGTTGGTCAGTCCGCCGCTGAGGGCATAGTACGCCTGCTGTGAGATGCTCTCCGGCGTCAGCCCTACCTCCTGGGCGCGCTGCGGATCGACTTTGATCTGATAGTCCGGCAGGCCGAGCGTCCAGGTCGTCGCCGGCTGGTAGAGTTCCGGCATCTTATGGGCGATCGCGAGCGTCTCGCGGCTCAGCCGGTCCAGTTCGCTCAGGTCCGGGCCGTAGAGATCGACACGGATCGGGGCGTCGGCGGTCGCCATCACATCGCTGCCCATCTCTTTGATCTGGAGGCGTCGGAGGCCGGGAATGGTCGCCATCGCCTCCTTCTGCACGGCGTCCATAATCTGCCAGATCGAACGTTTGCGGGAGTCCTTATCGCGGAAGGTCAGCATCATCGAGGCGCCGTTCACCTGCGGCATCGCATAGCCGGTGTAGTAGGGAGTGTAGCTCTCGAACATGCTCTCCGTGCCGATCTCGATGCTGCCTTTCTCCAGTTCGGGATATTTCGCCAGGATCCCCTCCAACTGCCCGACTGCTCGTTCCGTTTCGGCGTAAGAGGTTCCGGGCGCCATCTCCAGGAAACCGTTTGCCTGGCCGACATCGGCCAGGGGCATCATCTCCGAACCGATGAAGTAGTAGAAGGTCAGTCCGACGATGAGCGTCGCCAGCACACGGGCGAAGTTGGCGAAGCGGTGCTTCAGTATCCAGGCGAGCGTACGACCATATCCGGTCTCCAAACGATCCAGGGCGCGCTGGAAGGGGTCGAGCAGCAGGGAGAGAAAGCGCAGGATCGGATGTTTGCGGTCGGCAGCGCGGGCGCTTTCGGAGCGCAGCAGATTGGCGCAGAGCAGCGGGGTGAGGGTGAAGGAGACCAGCATGGAGGCCAGCAGCCCGAAAATGAGCGGCCACACCAGCTCTTTGAACATCAACTGCGTGATGCCGCCGGAGAAGAGCAACGGAGAGAGCGCAAGAACGATCATCAGCGTCGCGGCGATGACCACGACGCGCACTTCGGCGATACCATCGACCGTCGCGGTCTGCGGATCTTTGCCCATGCGCAGATGCCGCTCGACGGCGTGGATGTCGATGATGCTGTCGTCCACCAGTCGCCCGATGGAGAGCAGAAGCCCGATGAGGGTGCCGCTGTTGAACGTCATGTGGAAGGGGACCATCATCAGCACGGCGATAGCGAGGGAGGTCGGCAGCGTCACCATGGCGATCAGGGTGCCGCGCCACTCTCCCAGGAAGAACAGGATCGCGAGGCCGGTCAGGCCGACGGCGACCGCCAGCTCTTCCCAGACGTTGTGGAAGAGGATGTTCACGAAGTGGGCATTGTCGTAGGCGACCTCGAAATGGAGGCCGGGATTTTCCGCTTCCAACTGCCGGACGACCTTCATGACGGCAGGAACGACCTGCGCGGAACTTGCGCCCGGATCCTGAATCACGGAGACCTCGATGGAGGGCAGCACCTCCGCTCTGGCGCCGGGATCGTGCTTGAGGTAGTGGTAGCCGCTGCGCCGCTCGAAGTGCGCATCGGTCACGCGAGCCACATCACGCACATAGACCACGCGCGGTGAGCGCCCGCCTGCTAGGGGAGCAGCCATAGAGGGCGAAGCGGCAGCATCGGCGCTCGGCCCGCCCATCGCGCCTCCCATACCGCCCGACCCGCTCTCCTGAACCGTTCCTCTCTGCGCGGGCGGTGTGCCGTCGGAGACGCTGAGGATCGGATAGGCCAGGATGTCGGCGGCGTTGCGGGCACGGCTGTCCACACGCACGATGCCCTCCTGCGGGCCGTTGGTGAGGGTTCCGGCCGGGCGGCTCACATTGAAGCGGTCGATGGCATTCTTCACGTCGAGGATCGAGAGCCGGTATGCCGCCAGTCTGTTGCGATCCACTACCACCTGCATCTGCCGCCGATAGCCGCCGAACGGCACCACCGAGTAGACGTTCTCCACCTCCTTCAGACGATTGATGACCGTGTTGTCGGCGAACTCACGTACCCGCGCGGCGTCCCAGCCCTGCGTCGGATCGCCGCGCAGGCTGAGCGTGAGGACGGGCAGGTTCAGCGGGTCGATCGGCACCACCCAGGAGGGTTTGAGGTTGGCTCCCGTGGAGGGCAGGTTGGACTGGGTCACGTTCATCAGCGCCTGGACATTGACCAGCGCCTTCTGCACGTCGGTCCCATAGGGAAACTCCAGCGTGACGATGGAGAAGCCGCTCTGCGACGTCGAGCGGACGGAGCGCAGACCCTGGAGGTTGACCATCTGCTGCTCGATCGGATTGCTGACGGTGAGTTCCATCTCCTGTGCCGAGAGGCCGGGCATCATGGTGACGATCCCGATCATGGGGCTTTCGACATAGGGTGCAAATCGCCTGGGCATCGTCCGGCTGACGGTCATCCAGGCCAGGCCGACCATAGCCAGATAGAAGGCGGCCACCGCATAAGGATGCTCGATACTCCATTTGTGGATCATGTGCAGCGCATGGAGAGGAGGCGATCCGCTGTCGGCAGGAGCGATCTGTTTTCGATTCGTCGTGCTCATCGCTTCCCTCCTATCTGCTGCACGGTATCGTCGTTCTTCAGCGCATCCTGCCCGACGAGAACGATCTTCTGCCCTGCTTTCAGGCCGGAGAGAATCTCCGTGTTATCGGCGTCACTCCTACCTGTTCTGACCGTCACCTCGCGCACGGTATACCGGCCTTCCGGCCCTGAAACAGGCTCGGCGACCCAGACGGTCGGTGTCGCCTGTGTCGAGAGAACCTCTCCGGTGGGAATCGTATGGTAGCGCAGTGCGCGGGTCGGGATATGGAGCGTGTTCGTATCGCTGCCCGTCGAGAGGTCCATCGTCACATACTGTCCCGGCAGAAAGCGGCTGTCCCGGTTGGGAAGCATCGCTTCGACGATGCCGGTGCGCGCGTTCGGATCGATCGAGGGCGCAATCGAGGTAACGCGTGTCGTGAAAGGAGCGCCGCTGCCGTTTGGGGAGGCGATGCGCACGCGGCTGCCTGGATGCAGTTTGTGCAGATCTGCCTCGGGCACGTTGGCCTGGAGGCGGATGGGCGTGATCTGGGCGATCTTAAGAATCGTCTGGCCGGGACTGACCAGGACGCCGGGACTGATGATGCGCTGGGTCACCACGCCGTCTGTCTGGGAGCGGATCTCGCTGTAGCCCCGCGTGGCGGTGGCGCCTGTCAGCATCGCCTGCGCCTGCTGCACGCCCGCCTGCGCCTGGGCGATCTTCTGCTTCGCGGCATCGGCGGCGGCTCCGGCGGAGCGGACATGGGCGTCGTGCGCGGCCAGATCGCTCTGCGCCTGCTGGAGTTTTGCTCTGGCCGCCGCGATCATCGCCTCGGATTTTTGCGTTCCAGACTGCGCGGCGCGTATCTGGGCCTGCACCTGCGTGATGCGTGCCTGCGCCTGACTCACCTTCGCGTCGGCGTTCTGCGCCTGCGCCCGCTCACGCTGTAGCTCTTCCTGAGTGACCGCGCCTGCTTTGAAGAGGGAAGTCTCACGCTCTATCTCGTTGCGCCAGTACTGCTGATCCGCCTGCGCGGCCTGCAGTTGGGCGTTCGCGTCGCCGAGCATACTCTGCACCGCCTCCTGATTGGCCTGCGCATTGGCGCGCTCCTGCTCTGCAGCGGTGACGTCGGCGCGGGCGGCTTCGATCGCGCCCTGTTTAGAGCCGACTTCGGCATGGGCCTCGCTTACCATCGACATCGCCTGCTGATAGTCTTTCCGGGCGACTGAGACACCCTCGCGCGCGACCGCGACCTGCCCCTGCTGCGCCGCCGCCAGAGGGGCGGACTGACTGGTGTCCAGGCGCGCCAGCAACTGTCCTCGCTTCACCCGATCCCCGGTATAGAACGGCATCCAGAGGAGGACGCCGGTCACGCGTGGCGTGACCTCCTGCTCGACATAGCCGACCGCCTGTCCGGTATAACGTACGCTGCCGGCCATCGGCCCGCTCTCGACGGTCGCCAACTCGACCGGCGCTGTGCCGAGCGGAGCGGGCAGATTCATCTCCATACCCTGCGCCTCAACGGGCGTCAATGCGCCGGGGCGACGAAGGTGCCTGACGGCATAGACCGCGCCCCACAGGATAAGACCCACCAGCAGCAGGCCACCCAGTACGGATCGCCAGGCGACTCCCCGCAGGGTGAGCGTCTGTCCCGTCTTACGCATGCGCACAACGACGAAGATCACCAGCGCGCCAATCGCCAGCGCGCCGATCCAGGGCAGAGCGGAGGGAGCGGTCGATCCGCTGCTTGCGGAGACGGCGCCGGTGACGACGGGAGGGGCCAAATTCTGCCCGGTCGCGAAGGCGATCTTCGCGACAGCCCGACCGAGCGGCCCATCGATCTGTAGGGTATCTTCATATCCGCCCTCCATGGCAAAGGAGGCGGGAGCGGTGTAGACGCCGGGTTGTGCGGGCAGAGGCGTCGCTGTCTCCTCCCGCTCGCCCATATTCATGCCGGGCATTTTGGTGAGGGAGCGCAGGGTGACGCCTTCCACAGGCTTGCCCGATGCGTCCGTTACCGTGAACATCAGCTTCGCTCTCCCGGTCGCGGGAATCGTTCCCGGCTGGCTGGAGAGTTCGATACGGTAAGGGCCGGCGGACATCTGCGGTCCGGCCTGCGCCGGGATCGGCAAGTAGAGCAGGAGAAGCCAGACAAGAGGGAATCCGTTCCTGTTTTGCGTTCGCATCAGGGCCTCCCTACCGCACGCTGCAGACGCGCGCCTGCCACGGAGTGGTCGTAGAGCGCCTGCGCCAGATTGCTGCGCGCCTGAGTCAGGGCGGCGAGGGCGTCCAACTGCTCCACGAGCAGACCCTTCTGGTTCTGCACCCGGAGCGCCGTGACCTCGTAGGCCGATTGTGCGGCTTGCAGGGCGCTCTGCGCGGTGCGGTAGTTCTCCGCCGCTGTGGTCACGTCCAGCCAGGCCTGCTGCACTTCGTTGGCGACCCGCAGTTCCAGGTCGCGGGCCTCCGCCAGCGCCCGCTCTTCCTGAGCGCAAGCCCAGGCGGTCTCGGCTTGCCGCTGCCCGCCATCCAGAAGCGGCAGGCTGATGACCAGTCCTACCGAGTAGCCTTCTCGTGTGCCGGAAGGATGCGAGGCGAGGCCGTCCGCCATCGCCATGCCATAGATCTGTGGTCCCTGAGATCCCCGAATCGCGCGGGTCTGGTGACCGGCGGCATTCAGCCGCGCCCGTGCGGAGCGGAGTTCAGGGCGCAGGCGGGCCGCCTCGGAGAGCTGGGCAGCGAGGCTGCCGACCGGCGGCGCAAAAGCCAGGGTATCTGCGGTGGTGACTTCCGATTCGAGGCGTACTCCCATCGCGGCTTTCAGGTCCAGAAGCGCTTTGGCCTGTCCGTTACGCGCGACGGCGAGCACGCGCTGCGCTTCCGCCTGCTCCGCCTCGACACGCCGCACGGAGGCTTCCAGGCCCTTCCCTGCATCGAAGAGGGCCTGCGTCGTCTTGACGAGTTCGGCGGCGGCGTCCAGCCGCGCCTGGGCCGCGCGGATGTTTTCCGCCGCGAGGAGGGTTCGGTAGTAGGCCTCTTTGATGCGTAAGGCAGTCTCCGCCTGTACGCCGCCCACGTCCGCGACGGCCGCCTGTTCACGCTCCGATGCCGCCCGGTTCTGCTGCTCCAGGCGTCCGCTGGTGTAGACAGGAACCATGAACATCAGATTCTGGTCGGCATAGCCCTGTGAGGCGACCAGTTGATTGTTTCCCGGCGTGACGTTCGGGGCGGTGCCGAAGATATTGCCGGCATCGCCGTAGGTCAGATAGGTGTTCGCCGACAACTGCGGCTGCCGCTGACTGCGCGCAATACGGGTCGTCGCGGCTGCGGCTTTGACGTCGGCCTGGGCGGCACGTATCATCAGATTCTCGCGCAGGCCGATCTGCACGGCCTGCGCTAGCGTCAGGGAGCCGGTCATCTGCGGCCGGTCTGCCCCGAGCGTCTGGGCATGGGCATATAGGGGCAACAGGGAACAGAGCAGCGTTATGCCCGCACCCCACAGTGCCCATCTCTCTACTTTGCTCATCATAAACCTCTTATTTTCCACCTGGCAGGACGGGGAAGCGTGATCTGGAAACAGAAGGTCTTGGAAAGCGCACACGTGTGTATTCAGACGCAGCCAGACCAGACAGCAGGCGATGCTATCCGGACTCTCGGCGCAGAGACGCACGGACGTGAGCTAGAGGAGCGGAATGGGTGGGGCACGAGGAGAGGTGAGGCGAACGATCCCCGGATCGGGAGGCGCACGGGAGGAGCCGAAGCAGAGGACCGTGGTCGCTTCCGGAAGGAGAAGAACCTCCGGAAGAGAAAGCGGAAGGGTGATGGTATCGAAGTCGAAATGCGTGTGGATCTGGAGATCGATATCCGGCTTCATCTGCGTACGCAGGACGCAGATAGGGGAGGTGCAGTGGGCAGCCATCTGTGCATTGGCGGGATGGGCGGCGGTGCACAGCGCGCAGTGCGCCTTACCGGGATTCGAACCCTGCCTGGATCGACAGCAGGCGGGAGTGTGATCCGGTCTTGCCGGACTTCCGTTTTGCTGCATGGTGCAGTCGGGAGGGCAGGGATGTCCGTCCAGGCACTGCCAGGAAGCTCCGGAAACCGTGGCCATCAGCACGAAGGCCAGACTCAGGAGCCAGGCAAAACCTCTTCGATTGTGAAGGGAGCGCCTCTTCATGTTAGGATCTATATCGGTCTTTTTTGGGAAAGGTTCCTTAGCGCTCAAAACCCTGGCGAAAACGCAAGAGTCGCAGTCCGTTGAAGACGACTAGGAGACTCGTCCCGATGTCCGCGAATACGGCCATCCAGAGTGTCGCCTTGCCTGCGAGAGCCAGCGCGAAGAAGATCGCTTTGATGCCGATCGCCAGGGCGATATTCTGTGTCAGAACGCGGGCGGTCTGACGGCTGAGGGCCAGAAAAAGCGGCAGTTTGCGGAGGTCGTCCTGCATCAGCGCGACGTCGGCGGTCTCCAGCGCGGTGTCCGTTCCCGCCGCGCCCATGGCGAACCCGATGGACGCCCTTGCCAGGGCAGGCGCATCGTTGATCCCGTCACCTACCATGCCGACCGCGCCGTACTCCGCCAACAGCGCCGTTATGGCCGTCAGTTTGTCTTCGGGCAGAAGGTTGCCGCGCACATCATCGATGCCGACTTTTGCGGCGATGGCCTGTGCTGTCGCGGCGTTGTCTCCCGTCAGCATGACGGTGCGCACTCCGAGAGCGTGGAGTTCCTTTACGGCCTCGACACTTGTTTCCCGAAGCGTATCCGCCACTCCCAGCACGGCCAGGGCTTCCCTATCCGACGTCAAGACGACCGTCGTCTTGCCTTCCTGCTCCAGGCGATGCAGGAGTGTCTCGACGTGAGGGCCGCAGACGCCGTTCTCTTCCGTCAGACGATGATTGCCGACGTAGTGGGTCTGCCCGTTGAATTTTCCCTGTACACCGCGCCCCGCAATCGCCTCAAACTCCGTGACGGGCAGGAGGTTACATCGCTCCGTGCCGTGCGCCCCGGCGCAGTGGGCGACGATCGCCGCCGCGACCGGATGTTCGGATTGGGCATCCAGGCTTGCCGCCCAGTGCAGCAGTTCTGCGGAGGATTGGTCGTTGAGAGGAACCACATCGGTTACAACCGGTTTTCCGTAGGTCAGCGTGCCGGTCTTGTCCAGCGCGATGGCCTTGATTTTGCGCCCTTCCTCCAGGTAGACGCCGCCCTTTACCAGAATGCCGTGTCGCGCCGCCGCTGCCAATCCGCTCACGACCGTGACCGGCGTCGAGATGACCAGCGCGCAGGGACAGGCGATCACCAGCATCACCAGCGCCTTATAGAGCCAGGGCGCGAACGCCTGGCCGAAGAGTAGAGGCGGCACCGTGGCTACGAGCAGGGCGAAGACCACCACTCCCGGTGTGTAGTAGCGTGCAAACTGATCTACGAAACGCTGCGTGGGGGCGCGCTGTCCCTGCGCCTCCTGCACCGTTTTGATGATACGAGCCAGGGTGGTATTGCCTCTGTTCGCCGTCACCCGAAACTCGAACGCGCCGCGCTCATTGACGGAGCCGGCAAAGACGGTATCGCCGATCTCCTTCTCGACAGGCATGCTCTCACCGGTAATAGGAGCCTGATTGACGGTGGAGGCTCCTGACGTGATCTCGCCGTCCAGGGGAATACGCTCTCCCGGCTTGACGCGCACGGTCTGCTCGACCTGCACGTCCGCCGCTTTCACCTCCTGCCAATCGCCTGTCTCGTTCCGTACCGTCGCGGTCTCGGGAGTCATCTCCATCAGGCCGCGAATGGCATTGCGGGCGCGCTCCAGCGAAAACGCCTCGATCATCTCCGCGACCCCAAACAGAAACGTCACCATGGCGGCTTCCGGCCACTGTTGGATGGCGCAGGCACCGATAATGGCGAGGGTCATCAGGAAGTTGATGTTCAGGGTGAAGGTCCGTACCGCCAGCCAGCCTTTGCGCAGCGTCTCCTTGCCGCCCGTCGCGATGGAGAGCAGAGCAAGGAGAAGAATAGGCAGGGAAGACTCCCTGCCCGTACTCCAGGCGACGGCTTCCGCCGCGACTGCCGCCACGCCGGAGATAGTCATGAGCGCCCACGTTGTTCGCGAGACAGCGACCGGATGCTCATAGGTTTTGGCGCTCTCTCCCTCCGGTACATGTCGTGCTTCCATGCCGAGCGAGTCCAGAGCGGATAGCAGGTTGGCAGAGGCATCGGGCGCATGCGTCACCGTGAGTTCGCGACGCATCAGGTCGAAATCCAACTGTTCGATCCCGGCTACGCTCTTCATGCGATTGCGGATCATCTGCTCTTCCGTTGGACAGTCCATCTTCGCGATATAAAAGACGGATCGGTTCCGTTGGTTCATCTATGCCTCCACATTCGCAGGCGTATCATGCTCGAGCCAGTTGTAGAGCGTCGGCAGAACCACCAGCGTCAGGAGTGTCGAGGAGAGGATTCCGCCGATGACGACTGTCGCCAAGGGGCGCTGCACTTCCGCTCCGATGCCGGTATTCAGGGCCATGGGAATGAAGCCGAGGGCGGCGACGAGCGCAGTCATCAGCACGGGGCGCAGGCGTTCCAATGCTCCATCGCGCACGGCGAGAAAGACGTCTTTGCCCTGTTTACGCAGATGGTTGATGGCCGAGACCATGACGACCCCGTTCAGCACGGCCACGCCGGAGAGGGCGATGAATCCGACGCCCGCGGATATGGAGAACGGCAGCCCGCGCAGCCATAGCGCCAGGATGCCTCCGGTAATCGCCAGAGGAACGCCGGTAAAGATCAGGGCGGCCTGCTTCAGGGAGCCGAAGGTGGAGAAGAGCAGCACGAAGATCAGGCTGAGTGCGAGGGGAACCACCAGCATCAGACGGGATTTGGCGCGCTGCAGATTCTCGAACTGACCGCCCCACTCCAGATAGTAGCCCTCGCCCAGCGTCACCTTCTGCCGAAGGGTCGCCTGCGCGATTTTTACGAAAGTGCCGAGGTCCGTTCCCCGGACATTGCACTGTATGATGACCCGCCGCTTCCCGTGCTCCCGGCTGATCTGCGCCGGGGCAGGGACAAGTTTCATCACCGCCAGATCGGAGAGAGGCACGGCTCCCCCGTTGGGGGTGGCGATCGGCAGCATTTTGAGACGCTCCACATCGGCCCGGATCGTCTCGGGAAGACGCACGGTCAGTTCAAACCGCCGGTCGCCCTCGATGATCTGTGCCAACGGATGCCCGCCGAGTGCGGTCGTGATCCACTCTTGAATGTCGGCTACGTTCACACCGACGCGCGCGATGGCCCGCCGGTCGATCTGAATCTCCAGGACCGGAATGTTGTCCACCTGCTCCACGCTGACGTCCTCTGCGCCCGGTATTTTGCGCAGCGCGTCCATGATCTGATCGGCCTTTCGGCTGAGAACTTCCAGATCCTCGCCGAAGACCTTGATGCCGATGTCCGCTTTGACGCCGGAGACCAGTTCTGAAAAGCGCATCTGGATCGGCTGCGTATAGTTGTAGCCCTGTCCGGGCACGTCTTTGACCTTCTCTTCGATCTCCTCCTGAATCTTCGCTTTTGTCATGCCTTGTCGCCACTGGTTGTGTGGCTTCAACATGATGAAACTGTCGGTCAGGCTCATCGGCATGGGATCGGTCGCGACCTCCGGCGTACCGCTGCGTGAGAAGACCGTGATCACCTCCGGTACGGTTTTAATGGCGTTCTCCATCGCCGTGACCAGTTTCACCGTCTCCTTCTCTCCGACCGTGCGAATCCGAATCGGCTGGACCACCAGCGAGCCTTCATCCAACTGCGGGATGAACTCAGTGCCGAGGCGCCCGAAGAGCAGTCCCGCCACTGCCAGGAGGCCCATCGCACCGCCGACGATCACGCCGCGCCGCTTCAGCGCGAACTTCAGCACCGGACGATAGAGACGGCTCAAGCCGTCCATGACGACGTTCCTGCCTTCGCGGGTATCGCCGGAGAGAAACATACTGCATAGCGCCGGAATGAGCGTCAGGGTCAGCAGCAGGGCACCGACCAACGCGAAGACGACCGTAAAGGCCATCGGCTTGAACATCTTGCCCTCTGTTCCTTCCAGAGACAGGATCGGCAGATAGACGACGGTGATGATCGCCACCGCGAACGTGACAGGTTTGGCTACTTCCTTTGCCGACGCCCAGACGTTCTGCCGGACCTCCTCCCGAGAGAGCGTGCGCCCGGAGTGTTCCCGCTGTTCCGTCAGTCGCCGGATCGTATGCTCGACCATGACGACGGCTCCATCGACGATCAGGCCGAAGTCGATCGCCCCCAACGACATCAGGTTGCCGGAGATGCCGAATCGATTCATCAGGGTGATCGCGAACAGCATCGAGAGGGGAATCGCCAGTCCGACGAGGATCGCCCCCCGCGCATTGCCGAGCAGGAGCAGCAGGATGAAGAGGACCAGGACGCCGCCTTCCAGCAGGCTCTTTTCGACCGTGAGCACGGTTTCGCCGACGAGTTCGGCGCGGTTGTACACGGCAGTCACCTTCACATCGGGCGGCAACTGCTCCTTTATCTGCTGGAGGCGGGCATCGACGGCATTGGCGACGGTACGGCCATTTGCACCTTTCAGCATCATGGCAGTGGCGATAATGGCCTCTTTGCCGTCTTTGGTAGCCAGACCGGTGCGGAGCGGCGTGCCAATCTGCACGGTCGCCACGTCATTGATAGAGATAGGGACGCCCTTCTCCGCGCTCACGACGATGCTGGCGATGTCTTCCAGAGAGGTCGCCAGGCCGACGCTGCGCACGATCGTCTGTTCGCCGTTCCGCTCGATGAAGCCCCCTCCCGCATTGGAGTTGTTCTTCTCGATGGCCTCCATCACCTGGTGCAGGGAGATGCCGCGCGCCAACATCTTTTGCGGATCGATCTGGACTTCGTACTGCTTCTCCGCTCCTCCGGAGACGTTGATCTCGGCGACGCCGGGGACGGTGCGCAGTTGCGGTTTGATCGTCCAGTCCTGGAGGATGCGCAGTTCCATCGGGCTGCGGGTGTCGCTCTCGACCGCATACTGATAGATCTCCCCCAGGCCGGTCGAAACCGGCCCCATCTGCGGCGCAGGGACATTGGTCGGCAACTGCTCCCGCACCGTTCCCAACCGCTCATTGACGAGTTGGCGTGCAAAATAGGTGTCTACGCTATCGGCAAAGGTGATCGTGACCTGCGAGAGGCCATACTGCGACAGCGACCGCACCTGCTCCACGCCCGGAATGCCGCCCATGGCGGTTTCGATGGGGAACGTCACCTGCCGCTCCACCTCCGCCGGTCCCATCCCCGGCGTTTCGGTATTGACGACGACCTGGTTGGTCGTGATATCCGGCACGGCGTCCAGCGTCAGGCTATGCCAGGAGACCACTCCGACGCCGATCAGTATCACGGCTCCCAGCAAGACAAAGAAACGCTGCGTCAGACTGAAATTCAGAATTCTTTCCAGCATGGCCTAGTCGTCTCCCTTCAGGCTGTCCTTCCGCGTTTCGCTTTTGAGGACAAAGACGCCTTCGACAACGACTTTTTCACCGGATTTAAGCCCTGCTGTGATTTCCGCGGTCGTTTCGGTGACACGTCCGATCTGCACTTTGCGCCGCGTGTAGCCTTCCCCGGCTTCGACATAGACGAAGCGATCCGTACCCTCCTCTTCCAGCGCAGAAACAGGCACCGATAGCGCGTTCTTCTGAGTGCTGATTCCCAATGTCACGCGGGCAAACATCTCCGGTTTCAAACGCCCCTCACGGTTTTCGACCAGGCATCGGACCGCGAGGGCGCGGGTTTTCTCATCCACGCGCCCTGCGATACTCTGCACGACGCCGGAGAAAGTCTGGTTGGGATAGGCGGGAACCGTAATCTGTACGTTCTGCCCCAGCCGGACGCGAGCGAGATCCTTTTCCGGAACATGGGCCTCGACGGTGACGGTGTTCAGGTTCTCGATCACCATCAGCGTTGCGCTGCGCTCGGCGGCTTCTCCGACGGTGGCACTGCGTTCGGTGACCGTGCCGCTGATCGGGGCGGAGAGGGTGATCAGGCCACCGTTTCCTTCTACATGGCCGGTTCCTTCCAGTGCGAACAGGTTTGCCCGGCTCGTCCGCAGGGCGTCTTCCGCGCCGTGCAGCAGAGTCTGCGCGGCCTGCGCGCCTCTCTGCGCATGGCGCACCTCCTGCTGTGCGCGCGACAGCCCTTGTCTTGCCCTCTGCACGTCGCCCTGTGCGGCGCGCACCTCGGCCTCCGCCTTCTGGATGGCCTGCCTGTTCAGCAGATCTTCTGAGGAGATCCGCTGCTCACGCTCCAGTGTCTGCCTGGCGCTGGCCATCTGAGCCTGAAACCGCTCGACCTGGGTTTTGTCTCGAACCTGTTCGAACTGGGCCTGTTCCAGAACGGAGCGCGCGATCAGGTCCAGTTTGAACAGGCGTTCGGCGCGCTGCAGGGCGAGCGTATGAGCCTGGAGTTCCGTTTGCGCTTGCAGCAACTCTGAATGCGCTGTGGAGAGCGCCGCCTGTGCGGCTTGCAGCGGGGGCTGGGCAAAGGCTCCGGCTTTCGCCAGATCGCGCTGGCTCTGCAGGGCGATCTCCGCGCTGGCCTGCCTGGCCTGCGCCTGTTCGATCTCCCCTTGCGCCTGCGGAATGCTCGCCTGTACCTGGGCAGTCTCCGCCTGCGCTGTCTGTTCGCCTGCCCGCGCCTGAAGGATGTTTGCTTCCGCTTGCCGCACCGCCGCGTGTGCCTGCGCAACCTCAACACTGTCGAGAACGACCAGCGGCTGTCCGGCCAGAACGCGCATGCCGGGATCGACCAGCAGGCGCACGACTTTGCCGGGCGCGGGTGGGGTGACTCGGGCGAGGCGATTGGGGCTGAGTTCCACTGTGCCGGGGACCGTCAATCCTTCGCGCAGGGGGCGGCGATCGACGGTCTCGACACGGATGCCGGCAGTCTGAGAGGCGGCTGCGCTCAAGTGAATCGATCCGGCTTCGGCAGGCCTGGCCTCGGATTGCGTTTCCGTAACAGGAGGGGCAGGGGGCGAAGGTCGCTGTCGTGATGTGACCAGGACCGTTCCCACGATCCCTGCCATCAGGCCGCACAGACCGAGAGTCAGGCCGGACCTGTGTGGCCGGTTGTTGGACAACGTGTTTCGGAATGGAATGAAAAAATGCATGGAGTGTCTCCTGACATACCCGTGAACCGGCAGTCAGGACGCAGACGCAGAGAGGCGAAACAGCGCGCAGACGACCGGGTTCGAAAGTGAAGAAAAGGGGGCAGTCAGGCGGCAGGAGGAGCGCGCAGGGAGGGAATAGCAAGGGCGACGGCTCCCGGAGGCGGGCCGCGGGCCTCGCTGGGAAGCAGAATGACCTGCGAAATAACAGGCGTGAAGCAGCAGAAAGGCAGTGGGGACAGCAAGGACGGAGCAGGCGCGAACGTCAGCAGGGTCGGCAGGGAGACCAGATGAGGCGCTGCCTTCACCACCAGTTCACACGCACAGCCGGAGGAGCAGAGGGAGTTGGCTCCTACCGCAGAAGACTGGAGGCGACACCGGGGATCCCGGCTCTCCGGCGTATCGCAGCAGCAGGCGTCGGCGGTGCTGCAGATGCGGCCATCACAGACCCATGCGCGCGCCTCTCCCGCCGAAAATACGGAGGTGAGCAGGAAACTGCAGAGCAGAACCAGTTGGAAGATTCGGTGTCCCACGATATTCCAGTATAGCATACCGCCGCCAATAAGTTCCTGCTTGCGAAAAGAGCGCTCTGTTGAAGAGATCAATGCTGCCCCGGCTGTTTGGTCGGCGGCGTCCACGGCGTGGCGCGTACCGGGGCGTTGGGCGTCAGCGCATCCCTGCCGGTCACGACGACCTCTTCCTGCCCTTTCAATCCCTCGGTGATCTCCGTAAATGCGCCGTCGTCGAAGCCTGTCGTGATCACCACACGACGGGCTTTGCCGTTCTCGACGACGAAGACGAACTTACCGGATTTGTCGGAGCCGACGGCGAGGGAGGGGATGCTCACGACCTGCGGATGGGTCTCCAGAACGGTCTTCACCATCGCATAGGCTCCGGGCAGGATCTCGCCCTTCGGATTCGCCAGGTCCACTTCAGCCGGAAGGCTGCGTGTTTTCGGGTCCAGCGAACCCTCGGTGCGCGCAACGCGTCCGGAGATCGCGGCGCTATCCGGCAGCCCGGCCAGCGTGATTTTGACGGGGGTGCCCACGTGAATAAAGCGCGCTTCCGTCTCCGGAATATTGATAAAGAGCCGCAGGCGATCCAGGTCGGCGACGGTCACGATCGCCGCGGCGTTCTGGCTGGAGGAGGCGGACTGAATGAAGGCGCCGGGATCGACGAAGCGTTTGGTGATCGTCCCGGCGAAGGGCGCGCGGATGCGAGCGTAGTCGGCGATCGCCGCCACCCGGCTCACCGCGCTGCGGCCCGCGCCCGCCTGGAACTGAACTTCGGCGACTTTCGCCTGGGTCACCGCCCGCTGTTTGCCGCTGACGGTCACGTCCTGCGCAGCCACTTCTACCTGCTTCTGCGATCCGGCCTGCTGCGCCTGCGCGATGGAGACCTGCTCCTTCGTGGCGAGAACCTGCGCCTCTGCCTGCTCGATCTGCGCCGTGGCGCTGTGAATCTGCGCCTGCGCCGCTTTGAAATTGGCCTGCGCCGCCTGGACGGCGCTCCGGGCCGAGGCCGTCCTGCCGCGCGCGGCGGCGGCGCGACTCTCCGCCGTATCGACGTCCTGCTTCGCGATCAGGAACGGGTTCTTGTCGTAGATGCCCTTATAGCGCGTGTAGGTGATCTCGGCGAGACGCTGGTCGGCCTGCGCGGCGGCCAGATCGGCCTGCGCTCTCTCGGTCTGCGCCTGGCTCGCCTCCAGTCCTGCCTGCGCCTGCTGCCGCTGCGCCTCCGCCTGCTCCACCGCGCCCTGCGTCTGGAGCATCTGCGCCTTAGCGCGGGCGACTCCGAGCGGAGCCTGCTGGTAGTCGGCCTGCGCCTTCTCCTCCGCGGAGCGCGCGCGCTGCACCTGCGCGGCGGCGCTCTGCTCGGTGGCGCGGCTGCCCTGCACGGAGGCCAGGGCGGAGCGATAGTTCTGCTGCGCCTGGTCGCGATCCGCCTGCAACTCCGGAGCCTGAATCGTCGCGAGGATCTGCCCTGCCTTCACCCGATCCCCGCGATCGACCGAGATCGTGCCGAGATAGCCCGGCACCTTGGCGAAGAGAGTCGTCTCCGCCCAGGGGTGCACATCGCCCGGCAGCGCGATCAGGCGCGACACACTGCGCCTCTGCGCGTGGGTCGTCTGGACGGCAGCAGGCGGCGTTCCCTGTCCCTGCGCGACGGCGGAAGGCAGCGCCTCGTGCGGACGCGTGGCGAGGAGCGCGCCGCCGATCGCGACGACAGCAAGGAGAGTGGCTATGGTCAGAGGGAGTCTGCTTTTCATTGTGGGTCTTCCTTGGGCGTCTCGATGCGAGGCTGGCTGACGCCCTCGCGTACCGGTGTCAGGAAATGGGCGCTCTCGGTGTCGGTCGGATCGAGCGACGCGGAGCGGGTGGAAGCGCGGGACTGGAGGGCGGCGAAAATGGACGGCAGGATCAGCAGGGTGGCGAGCGTGGCCGCCGTCAGTCCGCCGATCACGGCCCGGCCCAGAGGCGCGGTCTGCGGCCCGCCTTCTCCCAGCCCGAGCGCCATGGGGATCATGCCTGCGATCATCGCCAGACTGGTCATCAGGATCGGGCGCAGGCGAGTCTGCGCGCCCTCGACCGCCGCCGTCGGCGCCGCCGCGCCGCCCACACGTGCGCGCTCGGCGAAGGTCACCAGCAGGATGGCGTTGGCGACCGCGACGCCCACCGCCATGATCGCGCCCATGTACGACTGGATGTTCAGCGTCGTGTTGGTGATCCAGAGCATGACGGCGACGCCCGCGATGACCGCCGGAACCGTGGAGATGACGATGAGCGCCAGACGCGGCGACTGGAAGTTGGCAGCCAGCAGAAGCAGAATCACCACGACCGCCAGCAGAAAACCGGTGCGCAGTCCGCCCAGCATCTCCTGCATGGCCGGGACCTGACCCCGCACGCTTACCGTCACCTTCGGCGGCGGCGCGCCTGCCTGCTTCAGCGCCTGCTCGATGCGCGCCGAGGCCGTGCCGAGATCCTCACCCACCACATTGGCCGTGATCGTCACCATGCGCTGCGAGTTGTAGCGGTCGTACTCTCCGACGGCCGTGCCGGGAGTGACGATCGCGACCTCCCGGAGGAGCAGGGAGGTGCCGTTTTTGGCGGTGATGGGGATATTGCCGATCGCCTCGGCGGAGTTCATCTTCGCGATCGGAACATCGACCTGCACCTGATAGGCGATTCCGCTCTTGGGATCGGCCCAGTAGTTGGGCGACGTGAAGCGGCTGGAGGAGGTCGCGGCGACGGTAGACTTCGTGATGTCCGTTGTCGTCAGGCCCATCACCCCCGCGCGTTCTCGATCGATGGTGACCTGGAGGGTCGGAAAGTCGAGCGACTGGCCGAACTGGATATCCCGCAGACTCGAGATCTTCTGCATCGCGTCCCGCACCTTGACCGCGTACTCCTGATCGGCGGCCAGGGTCGGCCCGGCGATGGCGATCTCCACCGGGGTC
>Ga0207705_10000445_pt1 | contig 35598 bp, 30 predicted proteins | sample KBSC13metaG_FD_184314 | JGI IMG/M metagenome (GOLD analysis project Ga0207705, IMG submission 184314) | Corn rhizosphere microbial communities from Kellogg Biological Station, Michigan, USA - KBS C1-3 metaG (SPAdes) (version 2) | ecosystem: Host-associated > Plants > Roots > Rhizosphere > Soil ... | reverse complement strand
CTGGACCTTCAAGAGGTCGAGTCTCTGCTCAAGAAGTCGATAGCACTCAACGGTTCGATTCCCGAAGCCCACATGCAGTTAGGCAATCTGTATGTCGGCCGGCATCAGTTTGAGCAATCGGTTCCAGAATATGTACGCGCACTGGAACTGAACCCAAACCTTCCAGAAGCTCACTACCGCCTGGGAACGGACTATGTTCACCTGGGGCAAAAGGATCGCGCGCAAGCTGAGTTTGCAATTTACCAGAAGCTTCGGGCACAACACATGGCCGAAGTCGATAAGGAGAGGGCTGAGGTTCAACAGTTCATCTATTCCTCGAAGAGTGCGCCCTCGGCCAAGCCTTGACTCCGAAAGGCCATTGACGCAGACGAACATAATCAGAAAGTTGCAAAGAGTGCAGCATGGAGATTTGATGAGGCAATCATTCCGCAGTGCATTGACGATGCGAGTTCCGGACACGGGGACGCGATCTCCCCACGAGATCGCGCGTCATCTCGGCTGTACCAGGCGGGATTTCCTGAGAGATGCGGCGGGAATGGCTCTAGGTACTTCTCTGATGGGAGCAAGTCCCTTTGTCCATGCGGCAACTGCTGTAAAAAAAAGGAAAGTAATCGTTATTACCTTTGGTGGTGGTGCCCGCGATCAGGAGACCTTCGCCCCGGAGGGGCAGATCAATATCCCGCACATGCTCGGCGAACTTATTCCGCAATCGAGTTTCTTTACGCAGGTTACAAATCATGGGATCCTCGGCCATTACGTAGCGACGGCGAGTCTGGCCACGGGGGTATACGAAACCCTCAATAACTTTTCCGCGGTCCCTCCGGAACATCCTACCGTCTTCGAATACTTTCGCAAGGATCTCAAGCGACCTGTCTCGGATGCATGGGTTGTTGCCCCGAGCAATGGATTCAACCGGATCGGCGAGAGCGATTGTCGCTCCTATGGTTCGGGGCTCGGAGCCAGAGTGATTCTGCCAAAGCATCTTCTGGGCGCGGCAACTTCAGGATCCGGCGCTGATTATGGACACCTGCTTCGCGACAACTACGAGACTCCGCTCTATGCTCCGCAAATCGGGGGCGGGGAGTTCGAACTGCAGCAACTGGAGAAGATCTTGAAGCTTTCAGTCAATGACTTCATGTTGCATGCAAGAACACTGTCGAGCCCGGACGAACTCTCGGTGTATATCGCCAGACGGCTGATGCGGCAGGAGTCGCCGAGCCTTCTGTGGATTACCATGCACGATATCGACATTGCACACTCCGGAGCCTACTCGCTCTATGTCGATGCGATCCGCCGCACGGATCGCCTTTGCGCGGAACTCTGGAAGGCCGTTCAGGATGAGCCGGAATATGCCGGCAACACAACGCTTCTCATCCTGCCGGATTTTGGGCGGGATGCTGATCAGGACTCCGGCGGGAACGGATTTCAGCATCACCGCACCGGCGACCCGGCCTCCCGTACAACCTGGATGATGGCGCTCGGCGCAGGGGTTCGCCCTGGCGTCGTCTATGACAGTCCGGTACAGTCTATCGATCTGGTCCCCAGTATTGGAGCCATGATGGGATTTTCAGCTGCGCAAGCCGAAGGCAAGCCGATTAAGGAACTGCTTTAATTTTTTTATGCTGCCACACGACCTCAAAGCCGATCAGTTCGCCGGATATCCTCCTCAGGCAAGGAAGCTGGCTGTTGCCAACCTGGCAGTGCTTCAACAGCTTCCCCTGAGCCTTCTACCTGGTTTGCTGCGGGAACTGATCGAGTATGACTTCAAATTCCCGGCGGAGCGCGAGGAGATTGACAAGGAACTTGTCAGTCTTAGCTCGCTCTCCTCCGCTCAGATCGGCGAGTGGGTTCATGCGTTCTCTGTGCTGTCCCTTTCTCCCAAGCTGGAGCGGTTCGACTGGGTCAATCACCCTGCCCAGTTTGTCGAACAGGAATCGGCAGATCTCTGGAGAACGCATCAATTGGATGCCTTTCGCAAGGCGGCGACCGACTATGGGGATCGCCTTCAGGCTGCGATTCCCGTCGAACCGATTCCAGTGCGCAGGCTCGGGATTGCAGTGATTGGACAGGGAGTCGCGTCCAATGACGCACCTCTGTTTCGCAACCTGCGTGCGCACGGAACCTACTTTGGACAGGTCAAGCCAGACAACGGTCTTGAACTGCTTCTTGCCGCGGTCGAAGCGCGGGCTAAATTGCATCCAGTCTCCTATGGCCATTGGTATGTTGATGGGGGGCAGGCAGCCCGGCAAACTCCGTCACTCACGAACGTGTGCTACCAGACGCTGGAGCCTGTACGCGCCAACCTGCTTAAATACATGCAAGGCGAGATTGGACGCCCAGGCATGGGACCTGAAGAGCTACGCTCGAGTCTGGCGCGGTTGTTGCCCTCCGATCTCGGGATGGATAAGGCGGGAGATGCGGTTCTGGATCGCTTTCAGGTAAAGGTATTTACCGAAGGCTCCGGCACGCAAATATTCAGTACGACATTTGCCCAATGGGCAACTCGCGAGGCACTGCGGCGAGCTCAGCCGCTGACGCTTCTGGTCCGCTTTGCGCCCCGCCAAAGGCAGAAGCCGATGAATGAACTGCTTTCCAACGCCAATACAAGTCCCGAACTGGATCCCGCCGGTTCTCTGGTCGATGCGGACATGGCCGCCTACTATCATTGGATCAATCAGCAGAGACTGACGGGAGCAGAGCAGTCGTCATTCCTGGCATGGTTTGAAGATCACAATCAGGCGGTTGTGATTGCCCCATCCTTGCCCCGCGGGGTACAGTCGGACACGGCCATGGATCTCAAAGGCCTGCTTTCACTGGCTACGGGTTAGAACGGGATTTCCGGCCCCATAACCCCGATTCTGAAGTCTAAAATTTATAAATAATATAGATACCCGCTCTTGAGGGCCGAGAACTTACACGCCTGGCTTTGGCTGCCTGTTTTCATTTCATCTTATGAAATAAGGGATGTTCATAGGAAATCTGTGCCAGGGCTTTCTCTGCGGCAATGTCTCCGGCATCTCTTTAGATTCCTAGCCGTAGCCGGCTGCGATCGGAATTGAGAAGCAGATATTTCAGTCAGATAAATGTTTTTTGACGATATCGCAAGCCATCCTGCCAGATTCGTCCTAATGCAAGAGAAGGAACGGCAATGGATTATTGGGCATTAAATGAGACGATTGGCATTGAATAATTTGCCTTGACAGCCTGCATATTCGATCAGTAGTATTCTCGCGAAATGAGACGTCTCATAATACTCATCTCCCCGGCTTCTCATGGCGAGGCACTCAATCAAATACGATCACAACCCTCAAGTTCTTCGAGAACTTGTGCGACTTTGGAGGCTTCATCGATGAATATCTCAACGATCTGGGATAGGAACGTGCGGAACGCGTCTAAGCCCGGCAGAAACCATACAGTTAGGACCATGGATAGTGTGGTATTCCATGCCGTACGTCGTATCTCGCTTGCACTCTTGATGGGGGCAATGCCTATCGTGGCGATCAACCTGATCCCCCTCTCCGCGCACGGACAGGCAAACTCCAACTCGGCTGCCGTGGGTAAGGTGACCGATGCGACCGGCGCTGTCATTGCTGGCGCGTCGGTGCATGTGATAAACAACGCAACCGGCGCCGAGCGTACTGCGACGACCAATGACAATGGCGACTGGTCTATTCCAAACCTGCCTCCTGCGAACTATCGTGTACGAATTGAGAAGCAAGGGTTCAAGGCCAGCCAGATTCCGTCGCTCGACGTGGAGATCGGTAAGACAGCCAATGGTTCCGTGGTGTTGAGCGTAGGCGAGACGACTGAGACCGTGGAAGTAAATACCCTGCCTCCGCAGTTGCAGACTCAAGAGGCCACGGTCGGTCAGGTGATCAATCAGAAGCAGATCAATGATCTACCGTTGAATGGCCGCAATGTGCTCCAGCTTGCAACGCTTGCACCGGGCGTCTCCCCACCGCAGACCGGGCAAACTGGAAACCCCGGACGTTTTGGTACTCGCAGCTTGTTCATTACCGTTGATGGCGGTCGCGGCAGCTCTACTAACTACGTGCTGGACGGAACTTATGTCCGCTCCATTCGCTTCAACAACATGTCACTACAGCCGAACGTCGATACCTTGCAGGAGTTCAACCTGTTGCGCAACTCCTTCTCTACCGAATACGGTCAGGGAGTTGCGGTTGTCTCGATGGTCACGAAGTCGGGATCAAACCAGATTCACGGCACCGCCTACGAATTCGCCCGCAACAGCATGTTAGATGCTCGCAACTACTTTGCAACCACCGGAGCCAAGCCGGACTTCAGGCGACATCAGTACGGTGGCACGGTTGGCTTCCCTATCAAGAAGGACAAACTGTTTGTCTTTGGCGGATACGAGGGTCTTCGCACGAGCCGCGAAACGCCGATCTATGGTCACTATCCGACACAGGCGGAGCTTGGAACGCCGGCGCCGGACAACCTTCTGGCGCAGGTGATCAACCCTACCTTCCCGGTGGTGACTCCTGGAGCCAGCTATCCCGGCGGAAACAACTATGTGGCGAATCAAACGACGACGGATAACTACGACGAGTACACGATTCGTGCGGACCAGACGCTATCCTCGCGCAACCTGCTCTTTGAGCGGTACGTCGACTTCAACTCCAACCAATTCCTGCCAACGGTTCAAGGTGGGATCAATAACACGCTCATCGGCCGGAACGGCGTCATCGGGCACACGTTCCTTATTACGTCGAACATCGTGAACGAAATGCGTCTCGGCTACAACCAGTACTACAACTTCGAGAACGGTGTTGGATATAAGCCGGGCACGAACTATGCTTCGATGGAAGGTCTGAAGTTCGTTACAGGCCTCACGGATAAGACGCAATTTGGCCGTGCCAGTGTCGCGATCACCGGTTTTTCGACGATCTCCGATCCGGTCACGAATCAGGGTGGCAATGAGAACATCATCAGCTTCGGCGATTCGCTCAGCTTCGTCAAAGGCAAGCACACTCTCAAGGTCGGGTTCCAGTTTCAGAACCGCCGCGTGATCCTGCTTGCCGACAACAATGCAACGGGTTCCTTTACCTTTGGACCCTGCTCTGCGTCACCGACCGGCGCCTGCGATCCGGCGAACAAGATCAACCCGGATACCAACGCCCTCTACACTGCGTTGGAGAACTACCGGCGTGGATATTGCACCTCCGGCTGCAACGGAAACTTCGGCACGACGCGCGGCCACTACCGGGACAATACCTATGCCGCGTTTATTACCGACATATGGCAGATCGGTCACGGCTTGACGATCAATGCCGGGCTACGCTGGGAGTACAATGCTCCCTTTGTGGAACAGAATGGTCTGGAAGGTACGCTGGATCCTACGTCGGGAAAGATCAAATACAGCAAAGTTCCATCTTTCATCCCAACCGCCTTTCTGCCCTATGTCGTCACCGATTCCACCTACAGTCCGGGTATTATCAAGCCCAACAAAAAAGGGTTTGGCCCTCGGCTTGGCATCTCTTATGAGGCTCGTCCCGGCACCGTTTTCCGTGTCGGTGGTGGCGTTTACTTCGACAACATCAATACTAACGAACTGCAATTTACCCGTTATGCGGCGCCGCTGTACTATCAACAGTCGCTGAGCAACAAATTCGTCAAGGATCTGTTCCCTGATCCAACACTTGGATCGGCGGGTTTGCCTGCGCCATTCTCCGTGCGTCCCAACAACTCTACGCCGTACACCATGGAGTGGACGGCAAGCGTGGAGCAGGATCTTGGCCATGGCATGCTCTTCGAACTGGCTTACACGGCAAGCGCGACACGTAAGCTCTGGAAGCGGTATGACCAGAACATGGATCTACTGAGCCCGGGCTTGACTCCTAACGGCGGCAGCAATCCAAGCAATGTGGGGGTTCGTCCGTTCCCCGCATACCAGCACGGTATCCTCACCACGGCCACCGCGGCGTCGGCAAACTTCAACGGCGTTTCCGCAAAGGTGGAGAAACGCGCCAAGAACGGTCTTTTCTTTTTGGCGAGTTATCAGTGGTCGAAGAACCTGGACAATAACTCAGGTGAGGTGGAAGCGAACGATACAGCGTATTCGACCGACTTCGCTTTCGATCATTCGTATGCCCGCTTCGATGTCCGTCATCGCGCTGTCATTAGCGGCGGTTACGAGCTTCCGTTCGGAGGGCACCATGCCATGCTCCAACACGGCGTCGGCAACTTCCTGGCGGGTGGATGGTCGCTTCAACCTGCCGTTCAACTCCGCACAGGATATCCATTCTCGCCCTCCCGTTCCGGTGTGTCTTTTGGCACCTATACTCCGGGCCGGGTGAACCTGGCCCCAGGACGCACCCTCAAGAGCGCTTTCCTGGACCATCCCTCCATCAACCATTGGTTCGATGCTTCCGCTTTTGTGGACCCGGGCGGATCTTTGCAGGGCAATGTCACCCGCAACACGCTGCGTGGACCTGGAACAGCTCAGGTCGATCTCTCTGCGATCAAGGTCTTCCCGATTCACGAGCAAGTTCGCGTGCAGTTCCGCGCCGAGGCCTACAACATCATCAATCACGGCATCTTCTCGCAACCGGCGTCGAACATTTCGACTCCCAGCACTGTGGGCAAGATCTCGTCTACCTCGGCTGACAATCGCAGCATCCAACTCGCAGTCAAGCTGCTGTTCTAGCCCGAAGGGGCAGGCGGGCCAAAATGATCCGCTTGCCCTGGAACGAAGTTTAGGAAGCGGCTGCTCTTTGGGATTGACCTTGCGTCAATCCCATTTGAGTCTTTACGATGACTCATCATGTTCAGTCGCCTGCTCTTAGGGATCTCTGTTTTTACACTGCTCACCGTTGCCGGCGCATTTGCTCAGCAGTCACCTGTCGATTTGGTTAATTCTTTCATCGGGACGGGAGGGGAGGGGCAGACTTTTCCTGCAACAGGCGTTCCATTTGGAATGACCCAATGGACTCCGCAGACGCGTGAGGGGGAAAGGAAGTGCATTGCACCGTACTATGCGGCAGATAGCCGGATACAGGGCTTCCGGGGCAGCCATTTCTTGAGCGGTTCATGCACGCAGGACTATGGCAGTGTCACGTTGATGCCACTGCTGAGCGATAAGAAGCTGGGAGATGTGGCACGTTCCTCTGCGTTCCAGCGGACGTCTGAAACGATCCATCCCTACAAGTATGAGATGGAACTGGCTGACACCGGCATTCATGCCGAGATCACAGGAACAACGCGATCAGGCATGATGCGCTTTCGCTATCCAGCGAAGAAACCTGCGTGGGTTGCTATTGAAAACAATGCATTGCGAGGCGGCGGCTTCGTTCAGATCGACGTGGCACGGCAAGAGATTACCGGAGCGAACCCAGTTCATCGCCTCTATGCTGGAAACGGCAAGCCCGCAGGATTTTCCGGGTACTTCGTGATCGAGTTCGAGCACGGCAAGAGATTACGGGAGCGAACCCAGTTCATCGCCTCTATGCTGGAAACGGCAAGCCCGCAGGATTTTCCGGGTACTTCGTGATCGAGTTCGACCGTCCATTCAAAATTGGTGGTACGTGGAGCGGAGAGAAGCGCTCGGATGGATCAACCCGGCAGGATGCAGCAGAAGGCGCGCCGGGTGCGTATGTTTCCTTCGATTTAGCAGATGACAGAGTTGTCATTGCGAGGATTGGCACTTCCTTCACCAGTATTGAGGAGGCGCGCCGTAACCTGAAAGCCGAGATTCCCGACTGGGACTTCGATGCCGTTGTTGATCGGTCACGCGAGAGTTGGAACAGCTTGCTCAACCGAATTCAGGTGGCAGGCAACTCGCCGGATAAGACAATCTTCTACACGGCGCTCTATCATTCACTCCTGCTGCCGCGTGTCTTCAGCGATCGAAGTGGAACGTATCCCCGGTTCGCCGGCGGACAGTCAATTGAGCATGCAGACGGTTTTACTTACTACGATGATTTTTCGGTGTGGGATACCTTTCGAGCGCTGCACCCCATGTTGACCTTTCTCGATCCCGATCGAGAACTGGATATGATCAAGTCCCTGTTGGCAAAGGGAGAACAGGGGGGATTTCTCCCCATATTTCCAGCATGGAACAGCTACACGTCCGAGATGGTTGGAGACCACGTCGATGCAATTATCGCGGACGCCTATGTGAAAGGAATTCGCGGCTTCGATGCTGAGGCAGCCTATCGGCTGATGCGCAAGAACGCGACCGAACTGCCGGATCATGAGTTGTACGTAGACGGCAGAGGAAGACGCGGCCTGGCTTCATACCTGAAATATGGGTATATACCGCTGGAAGACCATGTCGTTGACGCCTTTCACGGTAATGAACAGGTCTCGCGTACCCTGGAATATGCCTACGATGACTTCCTCGTAGGAGAGATGGCCGGATGGCTCGGTCACAAGGCCGATGCGAAGCTGTTTGCGGCGCGCGGACAGAACTACCGCAAGATCATTGATCCCGAGACGGGGTTTGCCCGAGGGCGGCATGAAGATGGGAGTTGGGCAACGCCATTTGATCCGGCTGGGAAATACACATACATAACGGAAGGATTGTCGTTTCAGTACACCTTCTTTGTACCGCAGGATGTGCCGGGATTGATCGAAGCTGTGCACGGACGGCAGGCCTTTGTAAAAAAGCTGGACGATCTGTTTGCAGGTGGCTACTACAACCACGGCAATGAACCGAGTCATCACATCGCCTATCTCTATAACTTCGCCGGTCAGCCCGAAAAGACGCAGCTACATGTCCATCAAATTATGGAAGGGGACTACCGGAACAGTCCTGATGGGTTGGCAGGGAACGACGACGCAGGTCAGATGTCAGCCTGGTACGTGATATCGGCGCTGGGATTTTATGCGGTCACGCCCGGGACTCCCAACTACGAGATTGGTACGCCGCACTTTGATGATGTCTCATTGGCATTGCCGGGAGGAAAGACACTCCATATTATTGCCAGGGGCGCGGAGTCGGGTAAGTTCTATGTTCACTCAATCCGTCTGAACGGCAAACTACTTCACAGGCACTCCCTGCGTCACGCAGAAATCATAGGAGGCGGAGAGTTGGTTTTTGAAATGTCATCTCAACCCGTGAGCACCGCAGAGCGGTGAGAGTGAGATCTGAACATGGAGGGGAGCCGGTTCCGTGAAGAGCAGATCATCGAGATATTGAAAAGCAGGTCGAAGCTGTAATAAAGACGGTCGATCTGTGCTGTGAGCAGAGTAGAGTCATCGTCCACGGGCAATAACTCTACTGAGTTCGCGAATTGTGATGAGGTCGCAACAAAAGCCGCTCCGGTCTCGGGGCGGCTATCTTATTGAAATTATGGAGGCGCGGGTCGGGATCGAACCGACGCATAAAGGTTTTGCAGTTTTTTGCGCACCTGCTAAGTGGTTATGAAAAGAAGGTACTTCCGTCGGAACAGGTGCCCTAAAAGAGTCGGTTTTTGCATCGTTCTTCACCTAATTGGCAGCGTAATGGCAGCGTGAAATACGAACCCTCATGTCCACGAATCGGATGAATTGTGGCCCCCACCCGTGATGCGGATTGAGACGGTCGAAGCCTGATCAGCATCGTTGGCCGAACCCCAAGATCTGTGCCCGCTTCGTTTTCCAAACCGCCCAGCGGCTCTTTCCGACCCATCCCCCCGCTCAGTTAGTTCGCAAACCTGGCCGTCGTTAGACAGAGCGGACCCGACGTCGAGACATTTCCTTTCGACCATAAATCAGAATCTTCGTGCCCACGAACTGCAAATTTGACCGAGTTCGCGAATAGACCCATGCTGGCACCGCGCTTAAGGGAGGTGACCTGTGGGAGAACGGAGAAAGAGACTCGCGATCGTTGTGTCACTGACGATTCTCGCTGTCGTCGTGGCTGTGCATTACGGCAGCCTGGTCTGGCGAGCGTTTTCAGCAATCATCTGGAGCAGATTGTTCGTGATTCTGCTCGCCTCTTTATGGGCGACCTCTCTACTAAACCTATGGGTTCGCGCCTATTACGACCTCCGAGAGATGTTTCGATACCGCGGCGCGGCCGTTTCGAGCGGCAGGGGAATACTTCCGGCAGCGTTGGTCGAGGACCGCGATGTTTGATTCGCTTGTCGAGCTCTCCAACAAACTCTCTGCGACCAGCTACTTTATTGACCCAGTAATGGTCCAGGTTGTGTTCTTAGCCGCGAAGCTGAAGAAACCTCTGCTGCTCGAAGGCCCAGCCGGCTCAGGTAAGCCGCAGTTCGCCCTCTCCGTTGCTGCTGCCGCCGATACCCACGTCGAGCGCCTGCAATGCTATCATCTGGCCCCGGGAAGTAACCATCAGCTAAGCCGTAGTATAAGCGACAATCAAAAAAATGTTACGAGCGCGCCCCAAAACACATTCTGAAAATGCCTTTAGTAGGTACAGGAACGCTTCCACGGAAGCATCTCTGGAAATCATCCGGAAGTTCGGAGACGCAAAGCGGTACGGAGTGGTCCCTCAATTCGATAGGTCAGATGCTTGTTCCACCGTGAATAGTGGTCTTCGCGTGTGGGATTGGACATCGAGGAACGAGGGAGAATTCGATGTTCGATGGTGCAGTACCGTCGACCACGATTGAACTTGACCTTTTCAGTCACCAGAAGATCGGTTCTCAAGGCGCACATGGCAACTCTCCCCAAATTTCCGAAGCGCTCCCCCGAGTGGAGTGCAGAGGCCAAGGCTATGGCTGCTCAGGCCAAAGTACTCTCCGGAAACAAGCTTGAGCAATTTGTGCTTCGGCTTCAGCGCCACTCTGGCCGAACCAAGGAGGCGTGCTGGCGCTTCATTATTCAGTATGGGATCAAGGGAAAGGTCGACTACCGGCGATGGACTGAACCAGAGATAGACGCTGTGCGCGAGGAACTCGTGAAGAGGTCTGTGGAGGACGTTGCCAAGAAACTGAATCGCACACCCAAGGCGATTCGCAATATGCTCGAGAAAAATCACCTCACTGTCCGCGAGATCCGCTGTGATCTGTTTTCAGTGGAGAGCCTGGCCAGTGTGCTCCATGTTCGAAAATCGGAGGTCGTCTTCTGGATTGAAAAGGATTGGCTGGAGGCTACCGTCGGTAGCCGGGGCAAGATGAACTTCTACATCATCACGCCGGAAGCACTGATAAAACTCTACAAGCAGCATCAGTCGGACCTCTTGAAACGCGGCATTCGAAATCAATCTCTCTTCGAGGCTTACCTGCAATACTGCTACTCACCCAAACATACAGTTGGAGAACAGCTGCTCGACGTTCGGCGAGACAAGCGGGAGAGGGACGCCTTTGCATCAGTGGAAGCTAAAGAACTCGACTGCAATGAGGATGAAGAGAAGGATGACGAGGATGAAGAAGCCGAAGTACATTGCCGCACCGATATGGAAGGGACATACGCGCCCCGAGGAGACTCTGAAAGCCCGTGCAAATGACATGTGCCCCTCCTGCGGTACCGAAGTCAACGCAGTCCACACGTCTCGGGCTTCGACTGGAGAGATGGTCGTGAATGTGATTTGCGGACTATATCGCTGGCCGTTGCGAACCCGGCATTGTGGGTCACTGAACAGTGGATCGAGAGGCAGAGTCATCGGGTGATTGATCGTATGATTTGGTCTAAACCCATTGAGAACCGGAACTTCTGAAGTGGGATCGGCATATGGCAGTACTTCTAGCGAATGATCGGAATGCGCATCCGCCCCATGAGAAACTTCCGCATGCTGGTAAGTCTTCCTAAGAAATAGTGGTGAGGAGATCTTCGTTGCTACCTGGGCAGCCGCGCAATCAACGGGAGCAAGTCGATCAAATTGAGGTATCCTCGCGACACCTTGTGCGACGCCCCAGGCCTAGTAACCTTGGAACGACACCCCATGCTGACGGAAGTAAATCACCAATACTGCGACGGAGCAAGAGGGGGCGACTCGTCTATTTAATCCTCCGCGCTCGGTACGAAGAGTCCCGATTATCGAAATATGGGAGATGGGCAATGCGTCGTGCTCGGTCATCAAATGTCCTTACATGAACCGACGGACCGTTGCAGTGCTGGTGACTTGTACAACACTTCTTCCGCTTCAGGGTCCGACGGGTTGAATCACCTACTGCACAAAGTACGCCCGCAACAGGATCACAAGCCCAACGGGCTGGCGCGACCGTTGCCCGCCTTCGCATAGTGCGGTTCGACTAACGCATGGGGCGCGGACCCCGGCACGATCCGCTCCATCTCGTTCAGAAGTACCTTGTGCAGAGGCTCTTTAGAGCTGCCCAAGGCGTTTATTCGAAGAGACGCTCCCTCTTGTTTTCGAGGAGACGGGAAGATCCAGCTCAGATTCGCTCATCCTCAACCCGTCGCAGTTATTCTGACCATTCCATTAGCCGAATGAAAGTTGTTTCTCAACGCTGTGTCATTGTGGCGTGACTTATGTCACTGCGTGGGTAGAGGGCAGAGGATATCGTTAGGAATGAAGTCGAGAGAGGTTTCTATGATTATTACGTCAGAGACAGCAGTACGTGATATTGCAATCGAGTTTCCATCTGCGATCCGAGCGTTTGAGCGGATCGGAATTGACTACTGTTGCCACGGCCAGCATTCGCTGGCAGAGGCATGCACGAAAAGCAACATAGAACTTGCACCCGTGCTGGAGGAACTCGAGGGGTACCAACATCAGAGCGGAAAGCCGGTAGCAACGGAGTGGCTCCACGCCCCGTTGAAGGACCTATCTGAATACATCGTCAAAAAGCATCACGCTTATACCCGCGAGCAGCTCAAGCTGATCGATACTCTGATGGCCAAAGTGGAACAACGCCACGGAGCCGAGCATCCCGAAGTCTTCCAGATGGGTAAAGTGGTTGCGGTATTCGGTTCGGAGCTGAAACATCACACCGAATGCGAGGAGAAAAATCTCTTTCCCTATATTGCGGCCATGGGAACCGATCAGCGGCCGGAATTGCCGGTGTCGGCGAAGGGCAGTCTAAAAATGCCAATCACTCACATGATGACGGATCACGATCAGACAGGCGAGGAACTCCAAGAGTTGCGAAAGTTAACCAACAACTTCACTCCACCATCTGAGGCATGTCCGACATGGCGTGGATTGTACCGCGCAATAGAAGAGTTGGAGTCGGACCTGCATCAGCATATCCACTTGGAAAATAACATTCTTTTTCCGCGCGCATTAAAACAAGCAGAGAGTGAGGCCCAGAAAACGAGCGTGCACTGAGGCATGAGATGTGCAGGGGGATAAGGAAAATTCTCTCAAAGTGATGACCAACAGGCCATCTCCACATCAACGATCGCCACGGTGTGCTAAGTGTCCGCGAATACAGCGCAGCGCTGAGGAAATGTTGTACTGTATCCCTCGCTTTCATCTTCTAGCCGGTTCTCACGTAGCGTCTCCCACCCAAGAAACAAAAGGAGAACATGGCCGCTGCATCAAAGCTATTATTGATGTTCCTTTTTCTGACTGCGGGAATAGGATCTGTGTTCCTTGCGGTGGTGCTGTCTACGCGCCACCCGGTTGAGGATCAGACTGAAATACATCATCGCGGGTATGCTATCCGATGGAAGTGGTTCCTTTTTGTGACGCTATTCCTGCTGTCAGCCTTCGTGTCCACGCTCCCCTTTTTCCCGTATCTTCCAAGTGTGACGGCACAGGGACCTGCTTTAAGGGTGCCAGTGATCGCACAGCAATTTACCTTTATCATGCCTTCCCACGTTCCATTGCAACAGCGGATCGTTTTTGAGGTGACCTCGCGGGATGTCAACCATAACTTCGGGATCTATAACTCGAAGGGAGAACTCATCGCACAGACTCAGGCGATGCCCGGTTATGTAAATGATCTGGAAGTCACCTTCCGCAAATCCGGACGTTACACCGTGCGATGTCTGGAGTACTGCGGAGTTGGCCACGCGCTCATGGAGAAAGAGTTTACCGTCGGAGGGTATTGAGTGGTCTCAACAAGCGATCCCGTTGGCCGTAGCGTGATGAAGCTCTACCTCGCTTCGGGTTTGGTCGTGGCAATACTGATGATGTTGGTAGGCCTGGCCATGCGCATGTCACAAGCGCAATGGCTCTCGATGCCGCCAGAAATTTTCTATGAGTTACTGACCTTACACGGCGCTGGAATGATTATCGCGCTGCTTATATGCGCGATGGGCGGGCTATGGTTCCTCATGCGGCGGCGAATCACCCTCAGCGCGCCGCTGGCGGTAGCGGCATGGGCTCTGATCATACTGGGAGTGGTGGGTGTAGTGATATCAGCAGTGTTTGGGAACTACGCCGGTTTATACACTTTTCTTTATCCCTTGCCTTTTATGGGGAACTGGCATGGCTGGGCCACAGGGGTGTTCCTCATCGGCATGATGCTGATCAACACGGGGTGGATGATCTGGTGCTTTCAAATGCTGGGGGCTGTTTTTCGGGCGTATGGCGGTTTACGCGGGGCGATGGGTTGGAATTTTGTCTGGCGTCCCAAAAAATTTGCTGCTGCCGGTCACAAACCACCGCCGCCCGAAGCCTTTCCTGCGCTGGTTGCGGGCGTGGATGGGCTGCTGACCGGAATGGCCGGCATGCTGTTAGGTATTGCTCTCCTAGTGCGATGGATTGATCCGCGCGTGCTCATCGACCCGCTTTGGGCAAAAAACTTCACCTATTTTTACATGCATGCGATAGCCAACCTGATTATTTACATGCTGGCAGCATTTATTTATGTCGGCTTATCCTATGCGACCAAACGTGAATATCACACTTCGAAGGTATTCGTGATTGGCTGGTGGAGCTCACTGGTCTTTATTTTGACCAATTACTTCCATCATCTTTATATGGATGTTTCCGCACAGCCCCAGATTTTGCAATATTTTGGCGAATTATCATCGTATCTGACTGCAATTCCTGTGACTGCGGTAACGGTGTTTGGCGCCCTGATGCTGGTGTGGCGTTCCCGGACGCGATGGACCCTCGGTGCCGTCTTTATGTACTCCGGTTTGATTGGTTGGGTGGTCGGCGGAGTTGGTGCTGAGATTGACGCCAGCGTTCCGTTCAACGTGCACCTGCACAATACACTTTGGGTGCCGGCTCATTTCCATACCTATTTGCTCGGAGGCTGCCTGCTGTTCATCCTGGGCTGGGTATTTCTCCTGTTGGAATCACGCAGTGAGCACAGCACGAGCAAACTGGTGCGCTGGCTGATCTTCACTCTGTCGTTTGGTGGCATGATGGTCTTTCTATCTGGTTTCTACTTCGGTGGCGCGACCGGGGTGCCGCGAAGATATGCCACGCAACCACCGCCTGGACCGCTCATCGCCCAGTTCGCCACAATTGGGGCCATCATCATGCTTGTCGGCTTTACTCTAGCGTTTTTTGAAGGGCTGCGGCTGCGCTCAAACTTTTCAGCAGACCGTATGTTGTGGCCCCAGGATTTGAAGGACAAGGTCTCATGAAGGCTAGCAATTCGACCTCACGAATGATAACCGGGGGGATGGTAGTTGTTGGCACCATTCTCATCTTTGGCGGCAGTGCAGCGACTCTAAGCCCATTGGGGATGACGAGCATTCCTGTTCACCATCTGCTGCATGCCGCTATGACCCTGGGTGCAGGGATGGTGGCAATCGTTCTGGCTGCCAGGCTCCCGGTAAAATACTCCGAACGCAGCGTATGGGTCGTTTCGGCAGTTCTTGCTCCCATCTTCGGGTTGTTGCTGATGTGGCCGTCGGAATATGCCTATCTCATGGATCACCACGGATTGCACCTGCTTGACCACGTGGGGATCATCGCCTTTAGCGGGCTGGCAGTCTTCGCAGCCCAGGCTTATGTGCGTGGCCTGGGATGGCCTATGTTGGTGATGATGGTGGCCATGAATGCCGCCGCAGCAGGCGGGTTCGGCGTAGCTCCTGCCCCGAGCGCCTTGCTGTCTCTTCCGCTATCGACCGTTACTGCCGAAAATATGGGAGGGACGAGTGTGCTGGCAACCGCGCCCACGTCGCTTCATGCTCTGGGGGAGCAGGTATCTCAAAATATGGGCTGCGGGGCGTGTCATCGGGTCGATGGCACCAAGGGTATTGGACCGACATGGAAAAACCTTGCGGGCTATCCACAAAAACTTGCAGATGGCACAACGGAGGTTGCTAATTACCAATTTTTGCGTGATGCTATACTCCACCCCGAGCATTTGCAATTGGAGGGCTTTCCCCCAAATAGAATGCCAACGACTTATGGCGCAATGCTCTCTGGCCCTGCGCATAGCGATGAACATGAGTTGAATGCGATTATCTGGTACATCAACAGCCTCAGCGATCTCTCCACTCCCGCAAGTCAACCGCCGGTGCCAGACGCAATCAAAAAATAACGGAGGGTGATGAGCTCATTCCTTAGCGAGGAATTCCTCGTACGTCTCAACCGAACGGATGGGGCCGTAAGCGACTGATTCAGGCAGTCGCTTACTCTCGCTCACCGACCAGTGAGATTGCTCCAAGGTGCTCTCCATATCGAGCGAAGAGACGCCGCATGGAACGAACCCGCGAGCCGAGCTCCGGGCTGGTTACTACACGGAACGCAATGCTCAGAGCGCGCATCAGTCCTTCGTCCTGCAGCAACCGTCGCGGCTCCAGCAAGTGCATTGGTGCTTCGCCACTCCAGGTCACCTTGAGTCCATTCTGCCTGAACAACTGGATCCATTCATCCCGGCAAAGCGGCTGCACCCCCACATGGATATCTCTCGACATTGCCGCCTGAATCTCCTGGCGCAGGTGGTCCGGCATGTCATTTGGCAGGAGACAAAGCTCATGAATTCCGTAGTGCCCTCCAGCAGCCAACAGGCGGCAGGCCTCGGCCACCATGCGATTCTTTTGCTGTGGAGTTTGCATACTCAACATCGCCTCACCATAGACCACGCTTGCACAGGCAGAAGGCAGCCCCGATTGGTCAGCACTGGCCTGCACAATCTGAGTACCGGATTCTGTAAATCGCTGCTGCAGCTGCTTAGCCGCAGAAGGTTCGCGCTCGACGCCCCAATACGCCCGAGGCCCCTTCTCTAAAACTATCTTCGCAGTAACGCCAAGGCCCGGAGCGAACTCGACGACCCGGTCCTGCGGACGAATTGCGAGGGCATTAAGCATTTTCCGGGTGAGCTCAATTCCGCCTGGCCGAAGCACTCTCTTGCCAACACGGGCCAGTACCCAGTGCCCCTGCATCTTGTCGGGACGTTGCCCTGCGCCAGGCAGCTCAGAAGGGGTGAGACAGGAGGCACTCTGGATGGGACTGGTTTGAGAAGGTTGCATCATGATTTTCCTCCGCCTTTTATCCTGAGCGTCGGAATATCTGTTGCATAGGACTTTAGTCACTGATCTCCTCGAACAGACACCCGCGGCTACGAAGAAAGATCAAGCCCACCGGATAATTCTCACCGGGAAAGCAATACCTCTGCGCGGCTCCCTGTTTCACCGCGTTGCACAAGCATCGCAATTATGGAGTGGTGTAGGGTTTGGTGGGATCCATCTTCGCCTTGGCCTGTAGACCCGCGGCATTGAGGATTGTGATGCGATGTCCATGAATGGCGATCAGGCCCTCGTTTACGAACCGGCGTAAAATCCGTGTGATAACTTCGCGCACCGAGCCCAGGCGCGAGCCGATCCTTTGATGAGGATCTGGCAGAGAAAAGGAGACGCCGTCCTTGACATCGCCGGTACTTGCTGCTTCTTCCATCAGCATTACCGCCAATCTCTGGGCAACATCCTGCAGGGAGACTCGTTCGAGTAGTGCCGCCATCTTTCTGAGCCGGCTGGCCAGGACACCCAGGGCTGCAAGCGCTGCCTCCGGATTCTGAAGCAGAACGTACGTCACATCTTCTTTTGCAAGGAACAGAACCACGGATTCCTCTTCGGCGATTACCGTGGAAGGATAAGTTCCATTATCGAAAACCGGAACTTCTGCGAACGTACCGCCGGCACGTTCTACTCGGATGGTTTGTTCCCGCCCGTCCTCGTTCTCGCGGTAAGCGCGGAGCGCCCCGGAAATAGCCACATACAACCCTCGGGCCGTCTCTCCACCAACAAAGAGGATTTCTCCTCGATGCAGGTGTCGTTCCACAGCGTGGCTGGCCAGCAGTTTCAGAGCCGCCACTGAAACATTGCCAAAGAGCTCCGTTCTATGCAGTACCTCTATCCGCTCCTGCAGCGTCATTCTTCCACTCCTACTGAAAGATGTGCATGTGTGACCCAGAGGACGACATTCCGGTTCACATGGTGCGATCATACATTTTGAAGGAGAGTTACCGCTCGACGTTGGAGCAACATATTTAGTGTCCTGCTGAGACAAGCAGATCAGCAATGACACCTAGGTCAACATCATACTCGGATCATCCTCCACCGCGTGAAGCGGGGCTACGCCATAAAGGATACGGCAATCCTGCAAGCCGGTTAATGATAAACGCCTGCGTAGCCAGCAACACCACTGCGATCTCGATGATTGGAAGATATTCGAGCTTGGCGAGAATACCGAGCGAAACAATCATTGTGGTCGCCCCAGCGGGTGGATGGTTCACGTGTAGCAGCACCATGATGGCTCCGGTGAGTGACAGCGCAAGCGCAGACGCGATAATACGAGGCCAGTAGACTTCTCCCACAAATCCTAGGGGGAAGGCATGCATTCCGGTAACGGTGTACGCCGCAAAGCCACAAACCAAGGCAATCGCATGGCCATACACCGCGTTTCGTGGGCTTGAAGTTTCGCCAAGCGGCGTGAAAAAAAATAGGTAAGCAGTCGGCCCCAGAGAAGGAAATACAAACGGATTATGGGTAATCAAGGCTAGCAGAGTCAGCAACGCGATGGTAATAAAGCTGTTCAGGAAGACGTACACCGCCCACACAAACGTCGGTGGCAGGTGAGTCAGCAGCCAATTTAGACGTAGCCGATTCATCAACTGACGGGCATTCTCGGCGCGAGTGTGACTGAGTGACTGGGCCATGGATCGGTAGGGTTGCTTCATCGCTTTGGGCTAGATATTCGGGAGCAAGTCGAAGTACTCGTCGTCTTCATTCGTTCCTCCTTCACCTTTGCCGACCAGCTTCTCCGATTCGAGAAATTCAATGCGTTCGATCCACTTCACCATCTTGTATCCTAGCTGGTTCTCAACTCGCAATCTCAGTGGTGCTCCATAATCCTTTGTGAGCGGCTCGCCATTCATGGAGAATGCCAAGACACACTGCGGTTTCATCGCGTTATAGATACTCTGTGTGTCGTAATAGAGGTCTCCGTAAAGCGACGGCCCAAAGGAGTAGAAGACCACCACTTTGGCCGATGGCAACGGCTTAACATGCTCAATCAGCTTACGCATGGACACACCGCCCCACTGCGCGATGCCCGACCAGCCTTGGATGCAGTGATGCATCGTAATGTTCTCTTCATGGCCGAGCGCATGAAGGTCATCGAGAGATAACTCGACCGGGCTCTTGACGAGGCCAGTGACCTTGAGCCTATAGTCCTTGAAGCCGTCAGCGGCGAGTTGTTTCCAATCTTCCCGTACCGGCAGCTTCCCATTTGGCCAGAAGTGCGGCGAGATCTGGTCAACGGTGTACGTCTCCTTCGGGATCAAGCGATCAAGCGTGATCAGCATGACGGGTTCAGTAATGGCCTTTCGCGCATGTTGGAGACCACGCGGGAAGAACCATGAGACGTAATGGGCGAACACCCAAAACAGTACGACCAGCACAATACCAATCAGCCCCAGGATCATGCCGTCGGGGCGCAGGTCGTCCGTGCCTAGAACGATGTGGTTCATGTTGCGCTCAAACCCGGTCATTGCAATCAACGTTACGTGAACGATGATGAAACCGATGAAGCCAACCAGCATCAAAAAATGGAGCGACCGTGCGGACTGCCTCCCGCCAAACGCTCTCGCATATGCAGGGAAGCGATTCACTAACGCAGGCGACATCGCCATGCCCGTTAGGATTGCCAGTGGAGCCATCACAAAAATTGTCGCGAAATACGCAAGCTGCTGCAGTGAGTTGTAACCATAAAAACCATTTGGCTCAGGCGGAAAGTGGAGACTCGCATAAATCACAAACGTGTTCCAGCCCTGCACGAAGACGCCGGTTGAGGTAGGCACAAGGCGCTGCCACTGTGTGCTGGTGAGAAGACCGATAACAAAGAACACGCCTGTCAATACAAAGCCATACACTGTAACAAAGTGCCACGAACGGGCCACTCCGATCGTGTGGCGGTATCCCGGAGTCGATACGATTGGCGAAATATACCGCGCGTCGTCTTTCGCCGTCCATATGCGGTCTTTCGGAACTTCGAGCGGAGTGAAGCGGATCCACTCTGTACCTGGCGTGCAGTCATCGTTCCAATAGAGTCGTGGATGATCCATTAGGATGGAAAGGCCGCTGCGGATCAGCATAAAGAGGAAAAAGAGATTCGAGAAATGGCTCCATCGGATCCAGAAAGGAAAGCCATGAGGCCCGCTCACAGTACCTTCAATAGATGCGGAAGAAGGTACAAGGTTCGGCAGACCGAAGAGTGCATATTGCACCCACGCTAACACTAGGGGTACAAGGATAAGAGCCGCAAGTGTCAATAACGCTGATCGACTCATCCAGATGCGAAAACGACGATCCGTAGGATAGTGAACGGCCCTATGGGCAGCATCAAAATGGATCATCGATCGACCTCCAGATAGACAGAGAGGCTTCCAGAAGCAGATTAGGAGGCCCAGCCAAAATATACACGTACTTATACTTCATTGCAGTAATGGAGACGCTATTCGCACAGTATGTGTTGTTGAGATGGTCTGTCGTTTGACCAGACCGGGCATAATCGAGAGCAGTTCCAGATGGCTGAAAGGAATTTGCCGCTGCGACACGTGAAGCTACACGGACTGGAGAAGGCCGACTGGTTGTTTGTCTTCAGTTGCGCCGAGAACCTGATCTGGGCACCAAGGCTGATCACGTAACAAACCTCGGTAGGATGCAGAGAGTACAGCGTACTTGAACTATGGTTGCGGGCTCCGGAACAGACTCCTTGACACTTGGTGGAGATCGACCCCAAGAACCTGTGGATCAACGTACGCTTCGACCAAATCAGTGTGTCTGGGCCGACCGTCGGCCTGTCGGCTCATATCGCCCTGCGTTCGCGTGGCAACCAGACAATGAAATGTCGAGTATCGCGCGTGGAGCCAAATCCGATGTGGTCGCCGAGGAAATGCTTGCTAAGGTGACATTCGATAACATGCCAGAACCTTTGCCGCCAGTGGGTGAACTGTCCGAGATCACGGTCGACTTGCCATAGCTTTCGGCTGCTCCTCTGGTACTCAAACACTGCCGTTCAGCGTGAGGGCAACAAGTTGGATAAGGCAAACGATCTGCCGCTTTGATTTAACATTACATTTTGGATAATTCGATGCGTTGCTGCACTTTGTAGTAGAGAACCGGGACGGCAATCCGTGAGAGCAGGGTCGACGCCACTTCCCCGGCCATGAGAGAGATCGCAAGCCCCTGGAAGATGGGGTCGAAAAGGACAACCGATGATCCGATCACAACTGCCGCCGCTGTAAGCAGCATCGGCCGGAAGCGGACCGCTCCCGCATCGATAACCGCATCGGAGAGAGACATGCCTTCGCGACGGCGTACCTCGATGAAATCCACAAGGATGATTGAGTTGCGTACGATAATGCCGGCACCAGCGATGAAGCCGATCATCGAGGTAGCAGTGAAGAAGGCTCCCATCAGCGCGTGGGCCGGTAGGATGCCTACCAGCGTGAGGGGGATGGGCGCCATGATGACGAGCGGTGTTGTGAATGATTTAAACCAGCCAACAACAAGCACGTAGATCAGCACAAGCACCGCGGCAAAGGCAATTCCAAGATCGCGGAAGACCTCGTACGTGATGTGCCATTCTCCACCCCATTTCAGCGAATAATGCTCTGTGCTCTCTGGCGTCGCATAAAAAGATTGAGTGATCCCATAGCCATCAGGAGCCCGCAGCTTATTGAGGGCCGTCCTCATTTTGAGAATGGCATAGACGGGGCTTTCTTCCGCACCAGCTACATCGGCAGTGACGTAGACGACAGGGCGGAGGTCTTGCCGGTAAATAGGCTGATCGATCACTCCCGTGTAAAGGGATGCGAGATCGCTAACGAGATCGCTAAGCGATATCTGAGACCCTGCCGGCGTTGCCAGGCGGAAGTTGCCGATATTCTGCTGACTCAATCTTAATTGACGCTCAAGCCGGAGCCGGATTGGAATGTCTTCTTGAGAGCGGCTGTCATGGAGCAGCCCTACATTTCTACCCTGGACCTCGATCTGAAGGTCATTCACGATCTGGCTTGGCATCAAGCCCGCAACGGCCGCTTTCTGCGGATCAATGCTGAAGTTTAGTTGGCTTTGAGGGGCGGCAACGCTCCATGTAACGTCTACAACGCCAGGAGTCAGATGGAAGACCTGTTTCACCTGCTGCGCGAGTTCGATCTGTTTTGAATACTCTGGCCCATATATTTCAGCTACCAGAGTCTGCTGGACGGGCGGCCCGGCGGGAACCTCGGCGATCTGCACGGTTCCGCCAGCCAAGTCGGCGATACGCTTTAGGTCGGGACGTAAACGCATAGCGATGGCATGGCTCTGCACTGAACGGTCATGACGGGAGACAAGATTGACCTCGATATCGGCTTTCTCAGGACCATGCCGGAGAAAGTAGTGGCGCACCAGTCCATTGAAGTTGAAAGGAGCTGCGGCTCCGGCATAGACCTGATAGTTGGTGACCTCCGGCTCCTGGGCGATGCGTCGTCCCATCTGCTGTGCTACGGCCGCTGTGCGTTCCAGTGAGGTTCCCTTTGGCATGTCGAGGATGACTTGAAATTCGCTTTTGTTATCGAATGGAAGCATCTTAACCTTAACCCATTTGAGTGGGACAAAGAGGATGGCCGCAATCAGCAGGACGAATGGCGCTGCAAAGAACAGGCCGCTATTTCTGCGACTACCGATGAGCGTTGCCATGCCTTTGCGATAAAGTCGGGTTAGGCGACTCTCTGCGTGCTCCACGTTGTCTTCGCTGGCACGTTTCTTGAGCAGGATAAGAGCGGTCCAGGGAGAAACGGCAAAAGCTACAAAGAGCGAGAACACCATTGCCGAGGACGCGCCGATGGGGATGGGGCGCATGTAAGGTCCCATCAGGCCACCCACAAAGGCCATTGGCAGAATGGCTGAGATTACCGCAAACGTAGCAAGAATAGTTGGGTTTCCCACCTCCTGCACTGCATCTAGCGCTACTTCCGAGATATCTTTTTGCCTTTGCTCTCTGGCAAGCGGAAGTGGCGGACGATATTCTCGACCACCACGATCGCATCATCTACGAGAATGCCAATGGAGAATATAAGTGCAAAGAGCGTAATGCGGTTGATCGTATAGCCATAGAGGAAGAACAGGGTTAAGGTGAGAGCCAACGTAACGGGGATGGCGATGAGCACCACGCCTGACTCGCGCCAGCCCAGCGTCAAGGCGATCAACAGCGTGACTGAAATCGTGGCGATGAACAGGTGCTCGAGAAGTTCGTTCGACTTCTCGTTCGCCGTCTCCCCGTAGTTGCGAGTAATGACGATGTTGAGGTCCGACGGGATCAGCGTTCCGCGCATCTCGTTTAGTCGCTTCTGAATGTTCTTCGCTATGACGGTTGCGTTCGTGCCGCTGCGCTTCGCAATGGTGATCGTAACGGCGGGGAGCTCCACGGACGGATTTTGAACTGCGGTCCCAGGTGCATACAGTACATAGTCGTCCGGATCGGATGGCCCCTCCGAGACCGAAGCCACATCGCGGAGGAATACTGGTCTGCCGCCTTCAGCGTTGACTACTATATTACGAACATCGTCTACCGAATTGAGGTAGCTTCCGACCTGGAGCGATTTTTCATCATCAGTGGCAGCAAATTCAACGGGAGTATTCCGGTCGTTGGAACCTTGAATTTGCTGTGCCAGCGATGTGGGTGAAAGGTGGTAGCTGGCTAGCTTTGCAGAGTCGAATTGAACATTTACCCGACGAGGTTGACCACCAATCATTGAAGTTTGTGAGACGTCCTCCACACGCTTGATCCTGGACTCAAGTTCATTCGCAAACATGCGCAGTTGCGTACCGTTGTAGTTGGCCCCGGAAAGAGTTAGCGTGAGAATAGGGACATAGTTGATAGAGCGCACCTTAACGATGGGTACACCCGCTCCCGGAGGCATCTTGTTGAAATTTCCGCTCAGTTCCTTGTAAGTCTGGACGGCTGCGTGATCTTCGTTCTCTCCAACATAAAAGCGCGCTGTGATCAGACTGAGGCCGGGCTGACTCGTGGAATATACAAATTCGACCCCAGGGATATTGCGGATCAGCCGTTCCACCGGTGCACTAACGCGCTGTTCCACTTCCTTGGCGGATGCGCCCGGAAGAGGAACAAAGATGTCGATCATTGGTACAGCGATTTGCGGATCCTCTTCACGAGGTATCTTCAGCAGGCTGGCAGCACCGAGAGCAAAGGCCGCAATAACGAAGAGCGGCGTCAGCTTCGAACGCATGAAAGTGCGAGCGATATGGCCCGCTATCCCCAGGTTGTTCATGGCTGCCGCTCAATTTTATGGCCGATGAAAGAGTCACTTGGTTGAGCGAGGACCCTGTCGCCAGGGGCAATCCCACTGACTACTTCCACGGTGTCGCCATGTTCCTGTCCGAGCGCCACATAACGAATTCGACCTACAGAGTTGTTATCAAGAGCAATGACCGAGTCAAGCTGCCCGCGATGCCTGATCGTGTCTTTGGGGACGGTGATGAGATGCTGCTCTCCGGCCGGAATCAAGACATTCGCGGTCATACCGGAATAGAGTCCACGAAGCGTGGGCAGGTCGATCTTGACCACGAAGGTATGTGTGACTGGGTCGCCACTGGGCACGATCTCCCTGACTTTCGCCTCAATGGGTGTGTCGGAGTTGTTGAGCTGCACCTGTACCAGCATGCCAGGATGAAGCTCCGGCAGGGAAGACTCATTCACTTGTATATCCACTTCGCGCTCGGATGCATCTTCCATCTGAAGGAGTGGGACGCCAGGAGAAGCCAATGCGCCAGCATCAATATATTTCCTAGTGATAATTCCGCTGAAGGGAGCTCGAATTGTGATGAAAGCGCTTGTCGCTGCCGATTGACGCATCGAGGCCTTTGCCGATTCGACCTGCGCAGAAGCCACTTGTTTTTGCACGTCCGCCGCATCAAGCTGTGCCTTGATGAGATCGAATTCATACGGAGTTACGGAATGGCGCTGATTCAAAATGGTGTAGCGAGTGTAGGTCGTTTGCGCAAGAACCCTCTGCACTTCGGCCGCATCCTCCTGCTTCTCCATCGCGAGTAGTTGTGATTGCGACCGCTCTACAGCGGCGTGCAGCGGAATAGATGAAAGTTGTATGAGCACGTCGCCTTTGCGCACTGCTTGCCTTCACGTGCGCGAACCTCCAACACCGGGGCGAGCACCTGCGAAGAGATGCCCGCAGTCTGCCGTGCGGCTACCACTCCGGTCAGCCCTAGCGTTCTCGGAGCTTTCGTCATAGAGACTTCAATCAGGCTTGCTCGCGTGAGAACCGCCTGATTGGGTTGGACGTGAGGATTCTTAGTACAGCCTGAACATGCCAGCAAAAGCGCAGAAGCGCAGAAGATTACTTTCCTCATGGGTGGACTCCTGACTGGTTGATGTTCCGCTCTCCTGAGGCAAATCGAAGCTGTGCATCTGCGATCCACCACTGGTAGAGCGATTCAATACGACGGAGTTCCACGTAACGAAGCTGTTCCTGCTGGCGCAGGACCTCCGTTATTGTCACAAGTCCCACATCGTAGCGATCCAGAGATGTTCGAAGCGTCTCTCTAGATTTTCCAAGCATTTCGTTTGAGATTTTGTATTGGCGCTCGGCTGTCTGCAGCGCGTAATAGGCACGCTTCACTTCCAGGCCTGCCTGTATCTCTGCCTGCGTGTACCCTGCCTCTGCTATTTCGCGCTGCGCGGTAGCTTTAGAAACCTGGGCACTTCGTTTGCCGCCGTCAAAGAGCTGTATCTCCGCCTTCGCCCCTACGGTCCAGTTGCTGCCTCCGCCACCGGTCAGGTTCGGATCATCGGCTGTCACATTCGCAAATCCGCTGATCTTCGGTCCATATGGGTCTCTCACTATTGGTTGCTGCTAACTCTGTTTGTAGGGCTGAATCTACTTCAGTCAAGTATCACGAGATGGTGTCCGGCTGAGTACATCCTTAGAGGTCTTGGATTCGGGCGGGCCTGTAGCATCGCGCCAAGGAAAATTGACATGCAATAGGAGGCTAAAGGATGTCAGTTTCAGAGTTGCATGTCGAAGGCTGAGTGGATAGGGCAATCGTTTTCGTTGAGGGGAAATAACGCTGGCGGATCGTTAGGAAAGTCACGGGCTTTAGTCCCAGTTGTGCGGTCGTCATTCTAAGGAGCCTGAAGTGATGAATCCCAAAGTGGTAACAATAAGGAGCGCATCGGCGTAGTAGTTCTCCCGCGAGCCACTGTCAAGTAGATCGGTGATGTTGTCTTTTCGTATTAGCGATTTGAATTACGGGACACTGTGATCTGAGTCACAGACAATAAATGATCCGTGAAGGAAGCTTGTTCTGTGCATTAAGCTCCTTCTCGATGGCAGAGAGCTGCTACAAGGATGCTGGTGGTTGCAAGGCGAGGTATGATGCCGGTCGTCTGCAATTAGAGCCAAGAATAGGTCGTGACTCATCATATGACTTCAATCTCTCGAATGATCGGTTCATCTTCCATCGCAACGTGTCGCTGTTGGCCCCCATCTTCTTTGGCGTGAGCTAAGCTTCGTTTCCCAGTTGGACCCTTTTAAACAGCTCATCAACTACCACCTGAGCCATCCATGATGGTTCTGGGGCGATTGGCCTTTACAGACTTCAGGACGAACGATGAAAAGATCAAGGAGAACAGCATGCAGGAACATATCGATTTTGAAACGACACGCTATCGGATCGTCATTATCGGCGGTGGGACTGCTGGGATCATCACGGCTAGCTTATTGCAGAGAGCCGGCCAGACAGGGATTGCCATCATCGAGCCATCAAGCCAACACTTTTACCAGCCTATATGGACGCTGGTAGGTGCCGGCGTCGTAAGGAAAGAAGCGAGTGCCCGCAGGGAAGGTCGCTATATTCCAAAAGGAGTTCGATGGATTCAAGACTCCGTTGAGGAAATCGTTCCGGACCAGCAACATGTCAGGACGCGAACAGGCAGCCGTATTGGATATGACTTCCTGGTGGTGGCGGCAGGCATTCAGCTCAATTGGGACGCTATCCCGGGGTTGCAGGACGCTATCCGTCGAGGCGACGCTTCCAGCAACTATTCTTATGATCTTGCACCCAGGACGTGGGGCCTGATCCGGAATTTCAAAGGCGGCATCGCTCTGTTTCACATGCCGAGTAATCCGATCAAGTGCCCCGGAGCTCCGCAAAAGATCATGTATCTGGCCGCCGATCATTGGCGTCGAAAAGGTATTCTGCAAGATGTAAACGTCATCTACGGATCTACCACGCCCTCGATCTATGGAGTCAAAGAGTATGCAGCCGTTTTAGACCAGGTTGTAGACCGCTATGGAATCAATACGAGATTTAAGCACGAACTGGTTGAGGTATATCCCGAGAAGAAAGAAGCAGTATTCCAGATCAAGAACGATCTTGCGAACACTCGAGTCGCCATACCCTATGACCTCTTGCATGCGGTTCCTCCCCAGACCGCGCCGGATTTTATTCGCAAAAGCCCGCTCGCCGATCCGGGGACGCCCAAAGAGGGTTGGGTGAAGGTGGATAAATACACGCTGCAGCATCTGAACTACCCCAATGTTTTCGCGCTCGGTGATGTCGCGGGAACACCGAATGCAAAGACTGGTGCTGCAGCTTCTCGCCAGGCACCGGTAGTGGTGAGTAATCTCCTCGCGGTTATGAGAGGGCTGGAGCCGACGGCGCAGTACAACGGTTATATCGCCTGCCCGATCGTTACCGCCTATGGACGCATGCTGCTGTGCGAGATTGACTATACCCACCAGCCCGCACCGGCCATACCATGGATCGACACTTTCCGCGAGAGATACGACATGTGGCTGCTGAAGAAGTATGGTCTGCCATGGCTCTATTGGAACGTGCTACTGCGCGGACGAACCATACCCTTCAAATCCAATCGCACAATTTTCGAGAAGCTTCAGGAGGCGAAAGCCTGACTCACAGCGGCAACAGACCAACTCACGCTAAGACATAAATGAGTTCCTCTTAAAGGGGCAGGCTATTTGTAGGTCTTGTTTCAGAGGTCGCGAAGAAGAGGAGACCGACAGATAGTCTGACCGAAAGAGGCGTACAGCAACGAAATCCCTCTTCACCCGCCATGCACCTAATGTGATGGTAAGACTCCAAAGAAAGCGGCACTCTACCTAGCGAGCGCAGAGCGATCAGGTTACTCTAGCTCCCTAGAGGCCAATCTCTACCCAGTCAGAGTACGGTAGCTATATGCTCCGCATGGACGAACTCAGGCACTACCGCTCTGACCGGTGGTAGCGGCGCTAGAAGCGTCGTAAGTACATCCGCCACCTTGTAGCTGGAGCAATCTGGTGCCAGAAATTGTAAGACATGGCTCAGGTCGTCTCCCGCGGTCACAATCCCTCTTTCGACACGGTTTCCGTTCCTCACCTGCGGATAACCGATATTTGCCACCAGAGCATTACAGATACATTTTCTACCCACGGTATCTTCCACTTTGCCACCCTTCGAAAGATAGAGGCTAACTGGCTCGGCAGCGCAACGATATCCGATACCTCCCTCCGGGGTTTTGTAGGGCTCACGTAGAAATCCGAGATCACAAATACGCGGTCTTGATAGGTACATCTCCTGCTCGGAGTTGGTGCCTTTCAAGCGCGCAATCTTGAAGGGGAATCCTGTTGGCGATGCGAGCGGATCGGTGAACACCTGCGCTTCTCCAGCAATCGCCTTGGCCAGCAACCCCTGTTTATAATCTTCGCGCAGCCCGGATTCGTCCGTGAACTCAAAGGCGGTCCCTACCTGTACGCCTGCCGCTCCCTGAGATAACGCCTCACGCAGCTTTTCAGGATGTCCATATCCACCTGCCAGCCAGAATGGCACGCCCAACTCACACAACTTTCCAATGTCGATCGCATCCCGTTCGCTGTAGAGCGGTTCACCTGCCTCTGAAAGCTGTAGCTTCCCGCGCGGCGGAGCGTTGTGCCCTCCGGCCGTGTTCATCTCGATCACCAGGCCGTCCACTCTGCCGTTCGACCTCTTCAGAATCGTCGTGGCCAGTGTGTTGGAAGAAACAATGGGGAGAAACCTCGGCCGCCGTAACGGGGCAAGATTGCGCTCCATGAAGTCGCGCGGATCGAAGCGCCTAACCGTGTTATCACCTTCCTCTGCGCCCGTTACATGCAGCGCATACTCGACAAGCTGATGCTCTGCCAAGCCATCCAGCACGCCTGGGATTTTCAACGGGATTCCCGCGCCCATGAGAACATAACTAACTCCAGCGAGCATGGCGCCATATAGGGAGGACAAGTGCGGCGGTTGGATTTTTTCAAGAAAATTGATGCCTACGGGATTTTCGTGGCCTTCTCGAGCCAGAAATACTTCGACGAAATTACTCACGATGCAGAGTTCTACTACCTCATGTGAATTGTCTTTCACATGCGCGGGAGCTAATTCATACGGCGTTCTTTCTGCTTTGCCGCCGGGTATGAAGTACTGCTGCCAGATGCGCTCCGTCATACGCGGAAAAGGAAAGGCGTCGAATCCCCGCCGCATATGTCCCCCGGGATCGCCATCTTGAAGACGACGAATCAGAATCTGATCCAACGCTGTTCCTGAAACTACTCCCAACTGGCCCAATTGAGAGACAACTCTTGCAAGTCGCCAATTCGACACACCTGCACCCATACCGCCCTGAATAACTACTGGATATTCACTCATCACATCTGTATTTTGCCATCTGGCGACGCGATCGAACGTCGCAGTTCTGTAATTAAATCGATGGCCGATGTCACGACCTCCAGTCACTGCTCTGCATATTCCTACGGGGGTGAGGGAGTGAGCATCAGTATGCTATGTGACATAGGTCACTGTACCGTTCGCGCCGACGCATTAGTTTTACCATGACAGGTATCGTTTAGCCTCATCAAAGGAAGCATGGCTAAGCCGAGACGAGTTTGTCGCCTGTTGTGCATGGATATCCGTTGCTTTGTGGTGGTGCGATGAAAAATGTAGTTGTTATTGGCGGTGGCATTTCTGGCCTTTCGGCCGCGTTTTATTTACGGCAGTACCTGGGCGATGTGGTTGATCTCACACTGATCGAAAGTACGTCACGTCTTGGCGGAAAAGTTATCTCGGCGCGTGAGAGCGGTTTTATTATTGAAGGCGGCCCAGATTCGTTCGTCACCAAGAAAGCGGCAACCGTGGAAATGTGCCACGCGCTAGGCCTGGAAGACCAATTCATAAGCTCAAACAGTGCGGAACACACCACCTATGTATGGAGCCGCGGAAGATTGCATCCCATGCCTGAAGGCATGATGCTGATGGCCCCCACCATGGTTCTTCCATTCCTGCGCTCACAGCTTATTTCATGGCCCGGCAAGTTGCGTATGGGGATGGAGATGCTGATCCGCTCTAGTGGCAAGGATGGAGATGAAAGCCTTGCGAGCTTTGTGCGCAGGCGGCTTGGCACGGAAGCACTCGAGAAGATTGCCGCTCCATTGATGGCTGGCATCTATTCCGCAGACCCGGAAACTCTAAGCCTGCAAAGCACTTTTCCATTATTTCCAGAGATGGAGAATAAATACGGCAGCCTACTGCGGGGATTGATGATGCAGAAGCGTGCGCAAAAAGAATTGCCCGAGAAGCAAGATTCGCAAGAGAAACGCGTTCCCATGTTCATGACGCTGCGCGGCGGCTTGCAACAACTGATCGATGCGATTCTTGTGCAATTACGTTCAGAAGATATCCTGCTGAATCGTCGCGTTCTCTCTTTGACTCGCAAAGGCGACCGGTACGAGAGCGTCCTAGACGATGGGCAGCGAATTCTTGCCGACGAAGTTGTATTTGCCACTCCGGCCTATGAGACCGCCGCTCTGGTTGAAAGAATTGATCCTGTGCTGGCATCTAAATTGCGCACGATCCGGTATGTCTCTACAGCAACGGTGTCGCTGGGATTCAAGCGCAGCGATATTAACCACCCATTGAACGGGTTTGGTTTCGTTGTGCCGCACAGCGAGAACCTAAAGATCACTGCGTCTTCCTGGTCCTCGGCAAAATTTGATCATCGGGCACCTCCCGATTGTGCTTTGATCCGCGTCTTTGTGGGTGGTGCGCGTGATGAGCAACTAGCGGAAATGAATGAAGCCGCGTTGGTGCAACTGGCACGGAGAGAACTGAACGCGACGATGGGAATTGCCACGATTCCCATACTGGCCAAAGCGTATCGATGGCACAAGGGGATCCCGCAATACGAGGTCGGCCACCAGGCACGAATCGCAGAGATAGATCGGATCGTAGCGTCACATTCCGGTTTGCACCTGGCAGGCGCTGCCTATCACGCGTCGGGAATTCCCGGCTGCATTCAAAGCGGTGTTAGAGTCGCCCAATCGATCACAAGAAAGAGCAGTATAAGCGGGGATGAACCCTACACCGGGAGGGGCGCGCCGCTGTCGGTCTATGGCTCGTAATCGAGGAATACCGATGATTTTGCCCGTAGCAATGCCTCGCATCCGTCCACCGTGCGCAACTATGCACGAAATCCAATATTCGTTTACTGGGAGACGACGCAAGCGTGCGCTCTGGCCTGTCGCCACTGCCGCGCCGAGGCAATGACCACGCCGCGTCCAGGTGAGTTGACTCGTGTAGAAAGCAAGGATCTATTGCGCCAAATTGCCGTCTTCGGCGATCCTTTGCCGCACCTGATTCTCCCCGGCGGCGATCCGATGCAGCGTGTGGACGTATACGATCTGATTGACGAGGCTAAAACGCTGGGGCTCACCGTTTCGATCACGCCGAGCGCAACCAGGGACTTGACCTGTGAGAGGCTTTGCTGAGTTAAGCCAGCATGGCATCGAAAGCCCGGGGCTGAGTCTCGACGGTTCAGACGCGGCCCGGCATGAAGCCGTGCGCGGCGTGAAACATTGCTTCGATTGGACCATGAGCGCGTTAGGAGACTGGCAGCACTGAAGATGCCTGTCCAGGTCAATACACTTGTATCTCAAGAAACGGTGGACGATCTTCCCGCCATCTACGAACTCCTCTTCAACGGCAAGTGCGGAGGATGTGAGTATCAAGCAATATGCGGCAGCTCGCGTGCCCGTGCGTTTGCCTATATCGGCGACCCGCTGGGGAGTGACCCGTTCTGCCCTTACCAACCCGCGGGCTTCGCATCGGAAAACTAGCGTAGATTCCGCTGCTCTTCTACCTTATCCCTGGCGAACTGTATGGCACCCACTCAGTCGTAGTCAGTGCCGCGGCACCGATGCGGCATTGGCACGATAAAATACAAGGATTCCTAGTAGGCCAAGAGTTTCCCTAGCGTATTAGTCAGGTCATCCATCGAAGGTAGAACTGCTTCTTCTAGGGAAGTCGCCGAGGGGACAAAGCTGTCAAGCGCGGCTACCCGCATGACTGGAGCGTCGAGATACTCGAAGCAATGTTCGGCGATGCGGGCGGAAATCTCAGCGCCGAATCCCTGGGTAAGGCTATCTTCGTGAAGGATAAGAACTCGATTTGTTTTTTTAACGCTCTCATAGATTAATTCCTCGTCCAGCGGTGCAATGGAGCCCGGTGTCGTCCAGGAGCGCACCGCTCTGCGCATGATCTACCTCGACGTCATTCTCTACTCCGCCGGTGGCATCGTCGGCACCATGCACCATGTCTACTTCTCAGGCGTGCCGGCGATGCACATGGCCTTCGGCGCGTTTTTCCCTGCCGCTGAGGTCATCCCCCTGACCTTCCTAGCGCTTGAAGCATGGAGCTTCCTGCAACTCGGCGCCATCTAGCAGTCCAACCCCGCCACCCATTTCCCTCATCGATGGGCGGTCATGTTCCTTGCTGAGGTCGGCTTCTGGAACTTTCTTTGGACAGGCGTCTTCGGCTTCGTCATCAATCTGCCATCGTCTCTTATTACGGAATCGGCACAGCCCTAACCGCGAACCACGCTCACGCCTCCATGATGGCGTCTATGGGATGCTCTCTGTAGGCTTGACGCTCTTCTGCCTGCGCTACATCATCCAGGAAAAACACTGGTCTGATCGCCCCGCTCAGATCAGCTTCTGGTCGCTCAATCTCGGTCTCGCCTGGATGGTCTTCGCAACACTGTTCCCGCTCGGCATCATCCAGCTCTATCACTCCATCAACGTCAGTTACTACGACGCGCGCATGCTCAAATATATTGGGGGTCGCACCAACAAGATCCTGGAGTGGTTCAGGTTGCCCGGCGATATTGTCTTTATCCTTGACGGCATTTTGCCCATCCCCTACATCTGCTTCCTTGGGCTTCGCCACATGGGAGCCAATGTTACCGCCGAACAGTCGACCCAAGGCCTGTTTGAGATCGTACAAAAGACGGAGATCGATTAGCTATGGCGGGCTACTCAATGGAGTTGGTGTTGGCCATAGGATACGCCTTCCTGGCTATCATCGCCTTCATTCTGGAGTTGATTGCCCGCAGCATGCACCAGCGTACCCGCGAACTCAGTCCCGTCAGCTTCACCTATCACCCGGAGCGCGACGGCTGGAACTGTCCCCGCGACCAGTACCTCTTTCCCGTCTTTTCCGATCGGCAGAGCGGCAAGGTCGTCTACCGCGCCCCCGCATCGGTCTGCAACGCCTACCCCAGCAAGGCCGATCGCACTTTCGCTATAGTGGTGCCACGGCGTCAGTCTCCCCATAAGTTGGGAGTTGCCATCGCAGTTTCGTTGATTAGCTTAGATTGAAGAGCCGCCTGCTCAATACCTTCGATTACGAATAGACGTGGCCTGGGGTTGTCAAGCCTATTCCGGTGCGTCGGTCTGGTGAACAAATCTTCTCTGCCCCATCTCGTCAAAGTGCTAATTAGGTGCAACCCAGCGAAGCCCAGTGGGTCAGAAACAAAATACTCTGCGTGGAGCAATCTGCCACTCAGATCCTTCCGAATAATGAGGCCGTCTTTCTCCATCTCGTCAGATGCTGTGTGGGCAGCTTCTTTGATGCTTGAGGAAATATCCTCCGTAATTCGCGTACTGTCAAAAGAACATTTTTGGCATTCAGGTCCCTTACTTGTTAATGAGTACTACCTTTAAGGCCTTCTCTTTGGCCCCATTTTCAAATGTTTCGTATGCTCTTTCTATTTCATTCATGTCAAACGAGTGGGTGATAAGCTTCCTGGGTTGTAATTTACCGGACAAGAGGGTCTTCAATAACATAGGTAGTGTGACAGTATCAACTAGTCTTGTAGTTAGCCCGATATTGCGATCCCATAGCTGTTGTAGATGCAATTGCACCGGCTTTCCGTGGACACCGACGTTTGCAAGATGCCCCCCTGCACCCAGAATGTCCTGACAAATATCAAAGGTCGCTGGAGTTCCAACTGCTTCGACTGCAACATCCACCCCCGCTCCGCCAGTCAGTTCGAGCAGACGTGAAACCGCTCTTCCATCCGCACTGTTGATAACGGCAGTTGCACCGAGCTTCATTGCCACAGCCAGACGGCTTTCATCCAAATCGATCACAAAAATCTTCGCGGGGGAATAAAATTGTGCCGTCAGTAGTACTGCAAGGCCAATGGGCCCAGAGCCAACTATAGCAACCGTATCACCTGGGCTGATCTTCCCATTCAACACCCCACACTCAAAGCCGGTGGGCAGGATATCGCTCAGCATTACGAGAGACTCTTCGTCTTCCCCCTCAGGACAGCGGTAAAGACTTCCATCGGCGTGAGGAATCCTCACATATTGAGCCTGCGTTCCATCAATGGTATTGCCCAGAATCCATCCACCGCTTCTGCAGTGCGAGGGCATACCCTTTCTGCAAAAGTCACACTTATTACATGAGGTAATACAAGAGATAATGACTCTGTCTCCAACGTTAAACTCAGTAACTCCAGAGCCTATCTGTTCGATAACACCGACACCCTCGTGCCCTAAAATGCGTCCGTCGCTCACGGAAGGCACATCCCCCTTCAGAATGTGAAGGTCAGTCCCGCAGATCGTTGTTGTCGTAATTCGAACGATGGCATCGCCCGAATCCTTTATCGATGGAAGGGGTCTCTCCTCCCACCTGCGCCGTCTCGGGCCATGCTCCGACTTATGGTAGACCAGCGCCTTCATGGTGGTGCCAGAGTAGATAGAAGCAGTAGCCACCTTCAAGTCGCGTGCTTCTGTTGTCATGGTCGCCTCTTTCGCAAAGAGATTAATCAAGCAATTTCAGCTTAACGCCTACTCTGGAATCCATCTGTGATTACGCTCACATCCAGGAAGCACTGCACTCCGGGAATAATCCCCAAGGTTCTTACATCTAAACGAGTAAGCTATTGAATGAAGAAGAGGCTAAGCGCGAGTCCAACAAGAACACAAACAGACCCCA
>Ga0207705_10000444_pt1 | contig 35667 bp, 24 predicted proteins | sample KBSC13metaG_FD_184314 | JGI IMG/M metagenome (GOLD analysis project Ga0207705, IMG submission 184314) | Corn rhizosphere microbial communities from Kellogg Biological Station, Michigan, USA - KBS C1-3 metaG (SPAdes) (version 2) | ecosystem: Host-associated > Plants > Roots > Rhizosphere > Soil ... | reverse complement strand
TTTTTCCACTACTGACGCATCAGGAACTCGGCAGGCGAATACGCATTCAAACGGTACTGGAACTCCGGTGCTGTATAGCTGCTTCATGCGTTGGTCTACTTCTTCCTGAGTTGTCTTACCGATTTTTACCAGCCCTGGCATCGCAGGGTTGGTCAGGACATAGACGATTTGAAGCTGTGAAAAGTTGGACATTGGCACAAGGGAGGAATCGTTCAGATAGCATCCTGCCATTTCCACGTTGCAAGATCAATACTAGCTTGGCTTGGAGGTCCAAGTCCGCTCTTGGCCGAGGCTGTGTAAAAACGCGCGATACGCGTGTCCTCAGGGGATATCTTTACCATTCCCGCCCCCGAGAAAACCCTGTAGCGAGCGTTTTAAGAGCTCGACTCACGGCATCGCACCATCCGAGTCGCGTTTTTACACAGCCTGGCCCCAGAGCGGACGCCGCTCTATACAGCTCTCGATCTTTTGACGCTAGTTGTTGAGCACTGTTGCTTCTTGAGCTCCACCATGTCGTATTGCGTCGGATGGTTATAGTGCGAGCATTCGCAGAAAGGGCCGAGGTCGGTGTACTGTATCTCTCGTTCGTAGAGATCAGGTGGATGGGGCTTTAAAGCCTGCGTATTGCCGCTCATAGTCTTAAACAATTGTGCGAGGTAATTTGTCGCATCCGGTTTGCCGCGACTGGGGCAACGGATGTTCCGAAGTCGGCAAAACCCGCCATCGGCGCATTTGCGCCGACAAGCTCTTGGCACTTCCAGCGCTAGTCAGGATGGGTTCTGTCAGCGCTGCAAATACAAGCCATTTCGCGGGCAAATTCGTGCTCGCGGAAGGCTTGACTAGGGCGGTTCAGTCTGTCTGAATTTCCTTCATCTTTGCATTAAAGGTCCGGGGATTCATGCTTAACAGTTCGGCTGCCTTGGTTCCACTACCGGCGGCTTTTTGGGCAGCGAGTAGCAGCCGCCGTTCCCATTCTGCGACCAAATTGGGGCCTGACAGTATTGTGTCCTGGTCTCGAATCTGGCGCAGATGGCTAGTACAGCGGGCAATGGTCGGCAGCTCATCCTCCAGCTTCGCTGACGACCCGACACGGACACGGTCCGTATCGAGCTCTTCGTCACGCATCACGTTCAATTCCGTATCCACCAGTTCGCGGCTAATCGATAGTAGGCGGCCAGCCTGCAGCCCCCCTACCAGCAGCCGTCGCGCAAGCCGTTCCAGGTCACGATAATTGCCTTCTAGTCGCATGGAGCGTAGGGCACGCGCAATATGATGCTGGTGCGGGCGGAACTGCTCAAGGTAGTCCCTGATGAGTGGGACTGTGCTGTCGCTCTTGACGACCAATTCTGGATCACGTTCTACCAATTGCTCGCAGGCGCGGCGCACTACCGACTTCCAAATGTTTTCCAGATCCTCACGGCAATCGCGCAAGTCCGGTAGCTCGATAACCAGTTCCGAGATACGGTCCAGGAAATCTGGCGCCAAAATTTCCCGCAGCGCACCACGCGACTTGTTGGTGGCAGCAATCAGTCGGAAATTGGCCTTGATGGTTTCCTCGCCACCGATCTTGCGGAAGCTGCCATTGCGTTGTAGTGCCAGCAGGAGTGCCCCCTGCGCCTGTGGATCCATCCAATGAATTTCGTCCAGAAACACGCAATCGCCCTCGGCAAGCTGCAGCAAACCTGTCCTAGCATTCAGGGCCGTGCTGTGAGAACCCTTGGCATAGCCGAACAGGCTAGCTCGCAGGATCGTCGGATCCCCGCGAAATTCCGCGCAGTTCATTTGGAAGTGCCAGTCCTTGACGGATTTCAGCTTTCGCTCAAGATAATTCCGGCGCAGGCTTTCGGCGACCTGGGTTTTGCCTGAGCCGCGATTGCCGATTATCAGGACCGGGAACGGCACGCGGCCGTAGCGCTGCACGAGCTCGGCAACCTTACGCAAACTTTCCGATTGGGCGTTCGCGATGCTCCACTCTTCACTGCCGGGATGGACGTCGTCGCTTCTGGCCAGCTCGGCCAGTAAGTTCCAGTGCACCTCCTCCAGGACCTCCCCCGCTTGCCGTTTGTCCTTTGGAATGCCCTGATAAGCACGGACATTGTCGCCGAGAATACGCGCCTGCAGCGCGACGAGCATCACTGTCTGGGCCGCAGGCGTACCGGGGCTGAGATTGACAACGATCTGTGCCTTTGGATGGTTACGCCTAATCATTGCCAGCGCTGGCGCGGTGAAGCGGAACAATTCCTGGTGGTTGGTCGGCGCGACGTCTGTCTCCCAGTAGATTGCTTCTAGTTCCGGGCCGTCCAGCTGCCTTACCTCCCTCATCAGTTCCTTCGCCACATCCACTTCAGCGGCGTGGACGTCCCGTCCGCCGGTCTCGGGCGTGAGCCGGCGGCGCACTAGCAAGTAGTGCTTTTTGATCTGGCCCGCAACCGGAGAAGCTGGGTTCAGCAAGAACTCCAGCGTCGGACCCGCTTCCCGTTCGTTGTTTCGATAGCTATAGCTACCGTCCCTCTCGCGGCGGTAGGGATCGTTATTGAACGACACCCAAGATACACTGACTTTTTCAGGGCTCACGATCGTTATCCTTTATTTTTTGTACCTGTTGCTGCGCGGATCGGTGAGACACGTCTCACTTCAGCTTGCTGTCTGCTTGCCATCCATTGCTAGGCGCGATGCGAGGCCTGTCGGCGCTGCATAGCATCTGCTGGGTGCTAGTCGACAGCAGCGGGTCTACTCATCCACAAAGCGAGACGCCGTAGGGTACGACGCTGCCGTGATCGCGAACTTGCTTTAACGCCACCTTGAACAACCCAGGTAAAGGTACGCCCGCGCTTCAATCACGTATCTGCCCTAGCAAGTCGTCGCCTAGTAGTTCGTACTCGCAATTGCTATGCCAAGAATGCTCTCCTGAAAAATCAATGACTTACGTATCAGAAAAGCGCTCTTCAAGAATTTTTCTGCCAATTATGTGGCAGATTTTTTCCTTATTCAACGAAAAGAAAGATTTTTCTCACGAATAGCCATATTTTGCTCGGAATCACAATACCCCAAAGATGCTGAAATAGTAACTAGTTGATTTAACTGGAATTTTTTCCCTGGCACGCTTTTCTCTATATGTTGGCAATGACCAACTAACAAAGGAAAGCAAATGAATGCGCGAAGCCATCGGGAAGTGCGACAACAACAACGCGGTATTCCATCTGTGATTGTCGACTTGGTGTTGAGGTACGGCAGCCGCGAACACGACCATCGTGGCGGTGTTGTGAAGTACCTCGATCGCCGTGGCCGACAAGCGATTGAGCAACACATGGGCCGTGATTTCGTGAAGCGCTACAGCGACCAAATGGGCGTCTATGTCGTGCAAAGCGCCATCGACGGTCGTGTGATCACTTGCGGCCACCGCTACGCCAGGATCAATCGAAACTAACCAAACTAACTAGGAGCAACTCAACATTATGGCTAACGAAAACAGCAAGAAGAAATACCGCATGCAGGGCGCTGAGACAGCGCATCTGGCGCAACGTATGGGCGTCAACGACCAAGCCGCGATCGCCGAACTGAAAAAGCTGGCTGGTCGCGTCAAAGCCATCAACGTGAGCAAGGCGGCGATGTCGCTCGATAAGCGGGCCGGCTTCATTTTCGAGGAAGTACATGCCGGTACCTTCAACGCAGCGGCGCGTAAAGCTGGCGACTTCAAGTCGACGGCGTTGACCGGTAGCACCGGCGGCTTCGCGGGTGACCAGCGAGTCGATATCCGCGTCGTGCGGGATGGCAAAATCGTCGCAGAGGCACAGGCCAAGTGCTGTGGCAGCGCAGCACGCAGCGCGGTGTCCAGCGCCAAGCCGCAGTATGCAGGCACCCAGCGTATCGTGCCCGACGATCAAGTGCCGGCAGTGCGCGACATGCTCTCCAAGTCGGCCTCGGCAAAAGCCACCTCGTCCAACCCGCGCATGCGCGAGATCGGCGCGAACCGGCAGGAAGCCGCTGCGAAGGTGAGCGGTAAGCTGAAAGCTGCTGGACACGAGAGCAAGGCAGTCACGCATGCCGAGGCTCAGGTGCTGGCGTCCGGTGACACCTCCAGCATCACCCGCGTGATCGTTTCTGAAACGCTGACGTCGGCAGCGTCCAATGCCGCCAAGTCCGGTTTGGCAGTCAGCGCCACGATCAGTGCGGTGTCGAGTCTGGCCAAGGTTGCGAGCGGTGAGATGTCCGCTAAGGAGGCAACCAAGGCGGTGGTAGCGGACGGCGTTAGCGGCGCCGCGCGCAGTGCCGCGACGGCTGTCGCTGCGGAAGGCGTGAAGGAGGTTGCTAAACGCGCGCTGTCCACCGGCGTCGCCAAGGTCTTCGTTGCCGGTTCCGGTCCGTTGGCGGTGGCGGGCTGCGCAGTCGAACTTGTCACCGATGCTTGCAAGGGCGAATTGACGGCCGAGAAGACGGCGCGCAGTGCCACTCGGGCGGCCGGCGGCTGGGCAGGCGCTGAAGGTGGTGCGCTGATCGGCAGCGCGATTTGCCCAGGCGTTGGTACGGTCATCGGTGCTGTGCTCGGCGGCATTGGCGGTTCGCTGCTGGGCGGCCTGTGGTAAGCGGAGGAGATTCCCCATCCTTGGAGGCGTTCGCCGTAATTCAGGTTTAGATTTTCGCCGTTGCATAGCAAGCGGCAGCGAAGCATTCCACTGAGCCACCTCGAACAGCTCCCACGGCTGGACCGTGGGTGTCCAGGCGGTGCTTACCTTCTCGTTCTTGGCCTTAAGGAAGCCTACTGCCTAGCAGAAAGCGGTCTCGGCCGGCCTCGGCAGAAAGCGCCCATGTGCTGCGCAATGACCAAGGTGTTGTGATCACGACATACCGTGACCAGAATCTTTGGGATTTGCGCCAGGCGCCACATTTTCACTAATTGAAGTTGCTTTTAAACACTAAAATAGCTTATTTCCCGGAGATAAATATGTTTGATCCTTCAAAGTTCACTGTTGCCAAGGCACGCCCCATTCCACTGTACCTGCTACTCGATACCAGCGGCAGCATGAGCGACCACGGCAAGATCGACGAACTGAATAAGGCAGTGCGTACTATGCTCGCCGAGTTCGAAAAAGAGCAGCAGCGTGAGACCCGCATCGACGTAAGCGTGATCTCGTTTGGGCACAACGGTGTGCAGCTTGAACTGCGCAACGTTGCGGCAGCTGACGCGTGGGCAAACTACCGCGACTTGCCAGCTGATGGCCTGACGCCTATGGGCGGCGCGCTGAGAATGGCCAAGGCCATGATTGAAGACAAGGACGAAACGCCATCGAACGCCTATCGCCCAACGATCGTGCTGGTCTCGGACGGTGAACCGAACGACGAGTGGGAAAAGGCGATGGAAGCGTTTATCGGCAGTGGCCGCAGCAGCAAATGTGACCGCATGGCCATGGCCATCGGCGCCAGTGCGCAACGTGCGCCGCTCGAACGCTTTCTACAAGGGACCGAGAATGCCGTGTTCGACGCCAGCCACGCCGCCGGCATCCATGCATTCTTCAAGCAAGTCACGATGTCGATTTCAGTGCGCTCGCGTGCCGCCAATCCGAACGCGCTGCCGCCGGCGCCGCCGCCGGAGCTGCCGGACAATGGCGGATCGCTGTTCTTCTAGGCCTAGCTATGGACCAGCAAGCGTTGTACGTGGTTGCCGACTGTTCGGGCAGCATGGCAGAACCGGGCAAGACGGCTGTACTGGCCAGCCTTGTATCGTATGTGCGCACCTGCGAGCGCCTCGGCATGTTGCCGGCCTGGTGCGCACAGGTAAAACTGGTGGCGTGGTCGGACGAGGCGAGGCTGTTGGAACTGGCGCCGGAGACGCCACTTCCGGCGCTAACGTGCGGCGGCCGAGCCCAGCCCGCGACCTTGTTCGCCCTGCTGGCGCAGGACGGCGCGAGGACGACGCGCATTTTGCTGCTCTCTGACGGCGGTATTGATCCGGTCGGCCAGCGCGCCTGGCAGACGTGGCGTGCTGGGTACGCCGGCGGCGCCCCCGAATTGCGCGCAATTGCGGTCGGGGCCGATGCGACGCTGCCTGCACTCGAGACACTGGTTGGCAAGGGCCGGCTGTTTGCCGCCGAAGACATCGGCATTGCGCTGCACGATTGGGCCGCTCATCAAGAGGCGCACCAGGCCGAACCTTGGTGCCTGGCTGACACCGTGCAGCCGGCTGGCATTGAGACGGACGACTGGGCATGAGCCAGGTGGCAGTCGACCACCTGGCATGGCGCGGCTGGGGCGTATCGTGCATCGGACCTGGACACCGGCGCGCAAGCTTGCCCAACCAGGATGCCTGGCTGCTGCGCCACACGCTGCGAGGCGAATTGTTGGTCGTGGCCGACGGGCTCGGCAGCCGTGCCTTGTCGCACCTCGGTGCGCGGGCCGCCTGCGGTGCCGCCTTCGAGGCACTAGCGCTGACCCAGGCAGGTGGCGGGGCACCAGACATCGCGACCCTGCTGGCGACGCTACATGGGCGCTGGCTGGCACGAGTCTGGCCGCACGATCCGCGCGCCTGCGCCACAACTTGCCTGCTCGCGCTAAGGACCGGGCCGCATCTTATTCTCGCCCAACTCGGCGATGGCATGGTGCTAGCCGGCGGCGCCGGCACTGGTCCGGACTTCCTGCTCGCTTCCACAGCGGATGACTTCAGCAACCAGACGGACTGTTTGCGCGACCGCCACGAACCGCAGTCCTGGCGCGTGGCGCAGCTCTGTGCAGCTGACTGGGGCGGTGTGCTGCTGTGTACCGATGGTATCGCCGCCGACCTCCCCCCGGGGCGGGAATCGGCCTTTGCGCACGCGCTGTTCGCACAGGCCCGCAACAGCAGCGCAAGGAGCCAGCGCCGCGCGGCGCGGCGCTGGCTGGGCGGGTGGCCAGTACCCGGACACACAGACGACAAGACAATCGGGTGTCTACTGGCTCCCAAGGAGAATAGCAATGCGTGACGATATGCGCTTGGTCGATGAATTCATGAACGTGTACCACAGTGCCGGCCGCATTGGCATTGGCGGCCAGGGCATGGTGCTGCGCACCCGCGACAGCGATATCGCGCTCAAGCTCCTGCTCGACTCGGCCGGTGCGCCGCTGGCCGACCCGCAAGCCCGCGCAAGCGCACTGGCACGCCTGCAGCGTCTACGCGTACTGCCGCTGCCGCCAGGCTTGCCGTTGGCAGGGCCAGTCGCAGCGTTGCGAGACCAAGCCGGCTATGTGATGCGCTTGCTCGACGGCATGCGCTCATTCAAGGACGTGTTTGCCAGTCGGCTCGCAGCCTTGGCCGATGATGCCGTTCCCGCGTGGCTGGGCTTGGTCCACGCCAAGAATCCGCGTGCCGCTGCGCAACTGGCCGACTATGCGGCTACTGGCTCGAGCCGGGCACGGCTGTTACAGCTGGCTCGCTGCGCCGCCGTGCTGGCACGCTTGCACGCTGCCGGGGTGGTGTATGGCGACCTTTCACCGTCAAACGTGTTTACTGCTGGTGCGACAGCCGATAGCCCTGTGTGGCTGATCGATGCCGACAACTTGCACTTCGACGGGGACCCTACGGCGGCAAACGGCTTCTTTACGCCGGGCTACGGCGCGCCCGAGTTAGTGCGCGGTGATGCGCCGCCATCATTGACCACCGACTGTCACTCGTTCGCGGTGCTGGCGTTCAAGCTGCTGTGTCTAGTACATCCTTTCATTGGACGTCAGGTAACGGAAGGCGGCTGGGATGCCGATTGTGACCCCTACCAGCAGGCAGCACGTGGCGACCTGCCGTGGATCCACGACGCAGACGACAGTAACCGCGCCGACGACGGACTGGCGCCGTCGCTGACTTGCAGCGTGCCTTTGCAGCGACTGTTCCAGGAGTGCTTTGGTCCAGGACGGCTTGCGCCTTGGCGGCGGCCGGCGATGGCGCATTGGCCTGCGGCGCTGGCGGCCAGCGCCGACTGCAGCATCGACTGTACTGGCTGCGGTATGTCCTGGTTCGCGCTGGAGTTTGTAGCCTGCCCCTATTGCCAGCAACCGCGGCCACGCCTGCTGCGCCTGGAAAGCAGGCACTGGCCCGACACGCATTCGGCAGCCTGGACCTTGCTGCTGCCGTTGGACGCCTTGCAGTCCCCGGTGGCGTTACCGGCGCGCCTGTTCCAGTCGTTCAGTCCGGCGGGGTTCGACGAACCGGTGCTGTCATTGCAGGCCGAAGAAGGCGGCTATCGGCTGCGCCGCACGGGCACCGCTGGGCCACAGTTACGCATTGCGCGTGCGAACGCGCATGGTGGGCACTTCGAGGCCCTAGACAACTTCCACCTCGACGCGTCCTCGTTGGCCGGCGAGGTGGCGATACTGGCCGTGGGGGTGCCTGCGCGCCTGGTCCGGCTCAATGTCATGGAGGCGATGTGAAATTCGAAGAAATGCTGGCCCAGTCCAAACTGCAGTGCTGGGGCGATATCGGGGGCCGCGATGCCATGCCCGCGCCAGGCCCGGTCGAACTGCATATTGGCGAGCGCGCGGGCGAGATCGTGCTTGCCCAGGATGGCCGGCTGGCGTACTTTGTCGCACAAGAACCGGGCATGGCAGGACGCTTGGAGCAGGTGTTGTGTTCAGGGGCGGCCGTGCTCGCGCGGGTGGTGATGGTCAAGGAGCGCGCGCTCCAGCTTGCCTTACGCATTTACCACGGTGGGCTGCACCAGTTCGCCGAGATCGATATCGCTTTCGACGACGCGCAAGTCACGGCCTGCGAGCGCTACGGCATACGCGGCGGCCAGTCCGACGAGATCCTCCGTAAACTCGAGTCGCGTATGCTGTACCGCGCGAATACCGACAGTGACGCGCGGTTTGTCATTGAAGCGCTGCCGGTGCCTGCCGCAGGGAGCGATCCGGATCAACTGCTCGAGCGCGGTTTCGTGATGCTGGGCGCCGGCATTCAGCTTGAAGTGGCGCTCCGCGAGCGCGACGACGCCGAACCGATGTTCGTGGCCCGACGCCTCACTTTGGTGCGCAACACCCGGGCCGACAGTCTTCGTTTGGCCAGCGCGCGCGTACGTTTCGTCGACCACACGCGGCTAGGCCAATTGCGACCGCTGGCACGCGCAGCGATGGCCCAGTTGACCCAGGGCCCAGGCAGTTATTTCCGCGCCTGGGATGCCTATGGCAGCATGGAAGGAGATATGTTGTTGCAGCGCGCACGCTTGGTGGGCAGCCTGCGTCCAGTAACGATCGAAGCAGTGCCAGGAGGCACCCGCTTCTTTATCGATGGCGGGATTGCCCGCGAAGTCGTCGAAGAGCTAGACCAGGCGGACGTGGTGACCGAGCCACCGTCCTATCTGCGCGACCCGGCCCTTGATTGGGACGCATATTGCGAGGAACAGGCCGAACGCAAACCGGCAGAGGAGACTCGCATCCACACCGCCAAGGTGCGCGAAATCACGGCCCACTACGTCACCCTGGAATTGGCTTTCCACCCTGGGTTGGCCAATGCTTACCTCGTGCTGTCGATGACCGGCGACCTCGAGCAAATTAAGAGTCGCCGTACGGCGCGCGAGCGCATTCTCGCGGGCCGTAGCGCAAACCCAATGCTGGGGCTGTTGATCGAGCGCGACGGCAAATTGCCACGTGCCACGCGACCGCCGCGTATCGAACCCCTCAGCCCTGACCCTGACCAGCGCGCCAAGGTGTTTCGGAAACCGCCAACAGAACGCCAATTAGCGGCGATTGAACTAGCGCTCAATACGCCCGACATCATGGTGATCCAAGGGCCGCCGGGGACGGGCAAGACCACCGTGATCACGGCGATTATCGAGCGCCTCAATGAAGTTCGCGACAAGCGCGTCCCCGCCAAGGGACAGGTATTGCTGACGGCGCACCAGCACGATGCGGTTGACAACGTTCTGAGCCGCTTGAAGATCGATGGTCGACCGGCGATCAAGTTCGGGACTCGGCGCGGGGCCGACGCCGATGCCGCGCCGGCCAGCGTCGACGGTTGGAGTGACGCGGTGATGACGGCGCTGCGCGCGGCCCACCCTGCGCTGCGCCAGTCGGAGCTGCAACTGGAGTTGGCGCGACAGGTCAGCAGCTACTTGGCAGCGCCGTCTCTGGCACGCGCGGCGGCGCTGCTACGGCACATCGGCGGCTTGCCGCCCCAGGCGCTGGACGCCGAGTTGGCGCAGCAGAATCGCGACTTGCAAGCGACGATCGGCGACGAACTGCAGGGCAGCGCCCTCGATGGCGGCGGCCGCGCACGCTTGTTGCGCGCACTGCATGGGCTGCGCACCAGTGCCGCTGGCTTCGATGACGACGGCCCGGCCGCCGTAGCGGCGCTCCTGCACGCCTGTGGCGATGAGCTCGACGAGGCCGACGCCGCGTTGCTCGAGCGCGCGCTGAGTTGGCCGGTGGGTGCGACGCCATCGTTCCTGAATGCGTTGGACGCACTCAAGACTCGCTTGCTGGCACGTCATTGCCGACCGCCGCCATTTCGCTTCGACAAGCCGCGCGATGACGTGTTGACGCATTTGGCGGCGGTCTCGCGCGCGCTGGAACAGCACGAACGCGCCAGCGGTGACCCGGTGGCCGCGGTGCTGGCTGACTTCGTCCATGAACTGGAAGGGAATCCGGGCGCCGCGCCCGAAGCGCTGGCCGAATACAGCTTCGTATTCGCCGCCACGTGCCAGGGCACGGACCGCAACGCGATCCGGCGCGCCAAGCGCAGCATGGCGAGCGGCTTCGGTGCCGATCCCGAATACGATACCGTCATCATCGACGAGGCGGCCAGGGTGAGTCCGCGCGATTTGTTGATTCCGATGGCGCAAGGCCTGCGCCGCATCATCCTCGTGGGCGACCACCGCCAGTTGCCGCACATCGTCGAGGAAGGCATCATTCGCCAACTCGAGACGGACGCGGGCGACACCACGATGCTGCAACAGAGTGCGTTCCAGTACCTGCGCGAACGCGCGCTTGAGCTCGAGAAGCGAGACGGTATCACCCGTACGGTGACGCTGGACTGCCAGTACCGTATGCATTCACTGCTCGGCAAATTCGTCAGCAAGCAATTCTACGACGATCATGGCGAGGGCTTCGGCTCGCCCGACGACGACGCGCCGTACGCCCATACCTTGGACGGCGCCGCCGGCTATCCGTTGGCCTGGCTCGAGGTCGAGCACGGCGCCGGTCCTGCGAAACAGCGCCCACCGTCGAGCTGGTACCGCAAGGCTGAGGCCGAGCGGATCGCGGAACAACTCCACGCATGGATCGAAAGCGACGAGGGCAAGACCCGCAGTTTCGGCATCATTACGTTCTATCGAGCGCAGGTCGACACCCTGTTAGAGGCGCTGGCTGCCTATGGTTACGCACAGCGAACTCCCTCTGGCGAATGGGCGATCGTGCCCGTTTACCGGCGCAAGATCGGCGACGCCGAACACCTGCGGGTTGGCACGGTCGACGCCTTCCAAGGGATGGAGTTCGACGTCGTGTTTTTATCCACCGTGCGCAGTCCAGGCCCACCACGGCGTGACCGCTCAGTGCCAACTGCAGCAGGGCTGTTCGGTCGCCTGCAGACGGTGTCACTGCAATGCGTGGCGCTCAGTCGCCAAAAGCGCCTGCTGGTGGTAGCAGGCGACTCCGGCTTGCTCGAGCATCCACTTGCGCCACAAGCGGTGCCAGCCCTGCACGCGCTGCGCGCCTTGTGCCGCACCGAAGGAGTAGCGCTGTGAGCCCGCCCCGCATCCTTTCCACCAAGCCCGACCTGCGCGGCATTGATGTCGCTGCCAGTCAGGTACTGCTATGGCCCTGCCACATGTTTACGGTGGCGCTGCCGAAGCGGCAAGTGCGTACGCTGAATCTGTTCGAGCACACGGTCCTGCGCTTGGCGCGCGCCGGCTGCAACGATGCTGGCCGGATCGCCGAGCTCATTTGCCTGGACCAACACACCGTGAGCGCGATCCTGCGACGACTGGTTGGCCTGCGCTACCTCGATCAGGGCCTGCGTTTCCTGCGCGATCCGGACGAAGCCGCGTCTCCTAGCGAAAACGGTTGGGAGAGCGCGCGCGTGTTCGTCGACTTGCTCGGCGGACGCCTGCTGCCCCATCTGTACTATGACACGCCGGCCTATGCCGAATGCCTGCGCGATGATGGCAGCAGGTTCCAAGGCGAGCGTGACCCGATCGAAGCACGGGTCCTGCGCTGGAACACCGAGCAGCGCATGCGCACGCCCAGTGCGCGCGAAGTGCATGCGGTAGCGCGCATCCAGGCTCGCCGTAGCGGTGGCCGCAGCGCGACAGCAGACGTCGCCGTATCGACGGCTGGACAGGCGATTTCAGTGCTGGACAGTCCTGACCTCGTCTATCTCGCTACCAACGCGGTACTGCAAGCGGGTAATCATGAGCACATTCTCCTAGCGGATCCTTTCGGCCATGGCGCTTGTGGTACCTTGGCCGAGGTCTTTCACTTGGCGCGCGGCAACGACGAGGCGGTGCGCAAGGTGGCAGCTGGCTTGCTGGGCGAGGCTCGCATTGGCGGGCGTGCTGCGCAGACCGGACGCGGCAATATGCGCGCTGCCACTGGCCGCTGGCCGGAGGTGGCGCGCTACTATGACCAGGCGACCAAAGCGCTGCAAGACGCATCGCGTCCGGTGGCCAGCAGCGAGGATGCGCGCCATGCCGCGCGTGCCACTGGTACCTGCCTGCGTAAGTTGTACGACGCGCTCGAACACACCCTGCACGGCTTGGTGCGCGAATACCCTCCAGGGCCCGGCCTGCGTGCGCTGCTAGCTGGCCAGCCAGCGCCGGCGAACGGTGCGCAATTGCTTGCCTATGCCACACAGTTGGGCTTGCACGCTGGCCCCGTCCAGCAGCGCCTGTTGCTGGTCCACCCAGGCAAATTTCGTGGCGAACTGCAGGTCGAACTAGCGCCGCTGTTGGCACTGAACCTGGCAGTGGCCTGCGCCGAGCGGGATGGCGGTCACCCGTTGCGCTTGCTGGCTGAGTCGCATCCCGACTGGCTCGGTTTCCTGACCCGGCTGAAGGCGATCCGCGACAGCGTCGCGCACGGTGGGACCGTCGAGGCCATGCAGCCCGACGCGCTCGCGGCCTACCTAGCCGAAGTGGGCGCCATGATCGAGCGGATGCTACCCGGCGGCACCGGCACCGGTGTCGGCGCGGCGCAAGTAAATGACGTCGATGGCACGCCTGAGCGTTGGCGTCATCAAGCGCGTTTGCAGGCAAGGCTAGACGCCAATACTGCGCTGGCGCCGTCGGCGCTGGATCGCTTGCCGGAGCGACTGGCCAAGGCATGTATCGAGCTCGAAATGGTGTTCGACGCTGCCGGTGGCGAGCACGGACAAGCCGCGCCAACCGCGGCCGATGGCGTGGCGGTCGTCGGCGCACTGGCCAGCATGCTGCAAATGGCGCTCGAGGAGTGCCTGGCACTGTTGCCACCGGCGCCAAGACTGGCGCCCGACGTCGACCTGCGCGCCCTGGCGCGCGAGCGCGCCGCGCGCGCCGGTTTCGACCTCGCCGGCGGCCAGTTGCCACCCGCGCTGGGGAGGGTCAATCCGGGCCGGCTGGGGGCAGCCCTGCGCGGCCAGTCGGCCAGTCTGCAGTGCGCCTGCATGGCGCTGCTGCTCACGGCCGAATTGCCTTGGCTGGAACGCTTGGCACGGCGCCTGCCTGCACTAGCGCGCCTCGCGGGCGAACTGGCGGCGCTGCGGCGCCACGGCTACTTGGAACACGATATCGCGCGAACGGAACTCGTCCGCCTGCGCACGCAAACCTACGACAGCATTCCTTATTTGACGGAGACTTGATTGATGGGCAAGAACAGACACCAGGGCGGTAGTGGCGCATTCGGCGTAGCAGGGCCGGTGCCGGCCAACCAGATCCAGACCGCCGGCGCTAGGCTAGCCGACGGGCCGGGGCAGGCCGCCGCGGCCGCGCTCGAACAGCGCGAGCGCGAGCTGGCCGACTGGGCGCATGCTTTGGAGCAGGAAGCAGCGCGCCATATCGAGCGGGTAGGTGCATGCGACAAGCGCGAGAAAGCGCTGCTCGCGCGTGAAGCCGGGTTGGGGCAGCAGGAGCAGGCGCTGGCGACGCAATTGGCGCAGCAGCAGGCCGAGTTGGCGGCGCGCACCCGCGCGCTGCAGGAACGTGACGAGCGTATCCGGCGCGCCGAGGCCGAGCGTGACGCGAGCTACGTCGAGCAGCGCGCACGCCAGGAGGACGCACTGATGGCGCGCCACCAGCAACTGTTGACGGCAATGGAAGAACAGCTGGCAGCCGGCCGTGCCGAGCGCTTGGCTGCACTCGAGCGCGAGGTGGGCGACGCACGCGCCGAGCTGGCCCGGCACAACGACGCTGAGCGCGCGCGGCTGGTACAGCGCGAAGAAGCCTTGGGTCGCCATGAGCAGGCCGTTGAAGAAGCGCGTTTGGCGGTGCAGCGCGACCGGATTCGGCTTGACGCTGCGCTGGCCAGCCTCGAACAAGAACGCGCCAGTCTCGAACAAGAAGCCGAGCGCATGGCCTTTGACCGGGTCGCCAGTGCGGAGGCGCAGCTCGCCGGCGCGCGCGCAGAAAACGCCCGCCTGCTGGCGCTGATCGACGGCCAGCGCCGCGATGGCGACCGCTACGCGGCGCTGGCGCGCCAGCTCGGCGGCCTTGATGCCGCCCTGGTCGAGCAGCAACTGGCTGAGCTCCACCAGCGCAACGAGGGGCTGGTGCGGGAACTCGCGGCGCGCCCGAGCGAGCAGGTGCTCGCCGACCTGGCGCGCATCCGCCAGGAGCGCGACGCCCTGGCCGAGCAGCATGCGCGCAGCGAGGACGAACTGGCCCGCTTGCGCGACGCTGGCCTGCAGGTGTCCTCCCTGAAGCACCTGGCGGGCAAGTACGAACTCGATAACCGCCAGCTGAAGGACAACATCGATCTGCTGGAAGCAGAGAACCGCGGCCAGCGCGAGAAGCTCAAGCGCCTGGGCGCCAGTTTCGCCATGCCGGAGGAACGCGAGGAACGCGTCGCCAACGTCCGCCGCCCGCTGTCGCAGTTTGCACGGGTGCTGCCGCGTCTACAACAGAGTGAAGTCGATGAGATGGCCTGGCTGCATGCCATTCACCAGGGCTGCGCCGCGCATGGCCTGCACTTCGAGCGCCGCATTCTCGATGCCTTCCATACGGCACTCAAGACCGCCGAGTTCTCGCCACTGACCGTGCTGGCCGGCGCCAGCGGCACTGGTAAGTCCGAGTTACCGCGCCTGTACGCCCATTTTGGCGGCATCAACTTCCTCAACGTGCCGGTGCAGCCGAACTGGGACAGCCAGGAGTCGCTGCTGGGGTACTTCAACTCAATCGATGACCGCTTCAACGCCCAGCCGCTGCTGCGCCTGCTGGCCCAGGCCCAGGAAGCGCCGCGCGACGATTATCCGGGATTGAATGACGCGCTCAACCTCGTGCTGCTCGACGAAATGAACTTGGCCCACGTCGAAATGTATTTCGCCGATTTCCTGAGCCTGCTGGAGACACGGCGTTCGGCGCAGCGCGACAGAGTGCCAGCGCTGGAGGTCAAGCTGGGCGCCAACATGCCGCCGTATTCTTTGCAACTGGGCCGCAATGTGTTGTGGGCCGGTACCATGAACCAGGACGAAACGACCAAGTCGTTGTCGGACAAGGTGATCGACCGCGGTTTCATCCTGCATTTCCCGCGTCCGCTCGAATTCCACCGCCGTGCCGAACTAAAGGCCTTACCTGAGCACGGCGCGGAGCTGTTGCGCACCGAAACCTGGGGACGGTGGGTGAAGTTCCGCAGCACCTTTGACGAATCGGAAATCGGACCATTCCGCGCCTGTGCCCAACGCATCAACGATGCCATGGCCGGCGCCGGGCGCGCGCTTGGTCACCGGGTATGGCAATCGATCGAATACTACATGGCTAACCACCCGCAAGTACTGGCGGCCCAACGTGCTGGCGATGCCGATGAACTGGCGCGCAAGATGCACCTGGCGTTCGAAGACCAACTGGTGCTCAAGATCATGCCGAAGTTGCGTGGTATCGAGACCCGCGGCAACCCTTGTCTGGGCCGAATCCGCCAAGAGATCGCCGATGGCGGCTACGCCATCTTGGCCGACTTCGACCGCGCGACCGAGATAGGCTATGGCCAGTTCATCTGGAGCAGCGCCGATTACCTGACGACGAGTGAGCAGGCGTGACAACCCGATTCACCGTTAGTGCGGCCGAGGCCCAGTATCGATGTATCGCCACCGGTGGCGTGGGCGCCGAGCGCGAGCGCGACCTGCTGGCCCTGCGCTCCTGGCTGTCCGGGTTGGCCGACGTTGATGCTCGCAGTGGCCGCGCGCTGCCGCAGGGCTGGTCCGCCTTGTGCCGGCGCGCAGCCGTACTGCCGGCGCCGGGCGCCGCGCCGTGCGACCGCCTGCGCGCGATCGTCGACCACGTCGCTGCCGCGCTACGCCACGTGCTGGGGCAGGCGCGCCAGCGCATCGTGCGTAGCCACGCCGTGGTGCCGCTGCATGCCGCGCGTGAACTCGACAGCGTAAGTGTTGCCTGGCTAGCGCGCCAGAACGGGCGCACCGTGCGCGAAAAGCTGGCCGGCAAGCCGGGCGTGATGGCAGTGCGGCGTGAGGCGTCGCTTGACACCCTGGAGAATCGCTTACTGACGGCCTTTTGCCGCCGCCTCGAGCCGCTCCTGGTCGCGCGCTGTGCGGCGTTTCGCGATACACCGGACGAACAAGATTTGCTGGATCGCCTGCGCCGCTGGCTGCGCGAGGACGGCGCCGGGGTCCGTGACTGGGCCAATGTACCGCCCAACAATGTCCTGCTGCAGGACCGGCACTACCGCAAGATCTGGGATGGCTGGATGGGACTGCAGGCGCTCGATGCCGGGGTCGAACGTGATGCCGCGTGCCAGGCTGACGACTGGCTGGAGTTATTACGTTGGAAGCTGGTCGCGGGACTACAACTGGCCGGCCGGGTGCGCTTCCCAGAGCAACCTTGCCATGTGATGCTGGATGACTTTGGCGTGCTCCCCGAGCGCGGCGCATTGCTGTCCGGCCTGGTGCGAGACCAGAACGCAACGGAACGCGCCAAGGGAAAGGTGGTTTCGCTCGGACAGGGCCAAGCGGGCGGTTTCGGCTTCATTGGCGGTCCGGATGGCAGGGTGTACTTTAACCATCGAGCGCTGCGCAGCCCGCTCGACTATCCGGCGCTGAAGGTCGGTACTGCAGTCAGCTACGCCCTGCGTGCAGACGGCAAGGCGGCAGAGGTAGAGATTGAACGATCCTCGCAAGGGGCGGCGGTGCGCCGCTTCGAAGTCCAACCCGTGACAGGCGGCTTTGACTTGACGCTCGGGGACAGCACCTTGCAAGTGCGCCTATCTCTAATGTCAGCCGCTGCGGGCACGGTGAGGATCGGGAAGGAAGAATTCGCGATCCACAGCCTCAGTTTGTTTGCCGCCGAGCGCATCGTGCAACGGTTGCTGGCTGCCCTCGCGACCAAGCCGGAGCCGCTCGAAGTCGCTCAGACGCCGGCCCAATGCGAGCCCACTACTGCCGCGGTGGTCGATTTATCCGAGCCTTGGCCGGCCTGGACCGCAGGCGGCGTAGGCGGGCGCCTGCCGTTTCGCTTGCTGCGCCAATACTGGGCTAGCGCGGTACACGGCGAGATTGCGCTCGACTTGGGCGATGCAACCGCGATGAGCTTGTGCACTGATGCCCCGCTGCTGGCGATGAGCGACGTGATCCAGGGACGCGGCGACGCCGGTGGCCGCCGCGACGAAGCAGCGCTGGCCTTTGCCAACAGGCTGGCCAGCTTCTTCGGCAAGGCGCCGCTGACCTACCTGACACCCGACGCCATCGACGATTTCGCCCTTGGCGCCGCGCGGCGCGGATTGAACGCCCGCTTCGAGCGCGCCGATCCGTTGCCCCGCAGCGTCGCTGCATTATTCGATTGGCTCGGTGCGGAACACGGCGGCAAGCCTGTCGCCGCCGACGACTACGTGTTAGTGCTTGACCACGTTGGCGAGATGGTGACAATCACGCCGCTGCAGGCGCGGCGCGCACTGAAGCTCGACCAGCGAGTGCCGCAGATGCGCGGCTTGACCTGGGAACGCTTGGATGTGCTCGAGGTGCCGAATGCGGCCGCGTTCGAGAGTCTCGCAGCTGGGGCGCTGCAGCGCCAGCGCTGCCGCGCCAGCGACCAGCTCTGCGCCTGGAGCGCGGGACCGGACGCACAGCCTGGGACTGCGCCGTCATGGGAAACCAAGCCCGGTGAGTGGTTCACAGTTGTCAGCCCTCTTGAAGCGCCGACGGTGCAGAAGAAAGCGCTCCAGGATGCGTTGGTCCAAGCCAAGGCCGGGATCAGGCGCGGCAATTGCGTGGCGCTGGTGCTTGCCTGCGGTACTGATGGATTGATAGCGCCACTAGCGGCTGCGCTGGCGCGCGACGGTTGGCCGGCATGGCCGGCAACGAGCCTGGTCGGCGGCGCGGCGCGCCTGCTCACATGGCGCGAATCCGCCGGGGACGAGCCGCTGTGGTACGAACGGCTGCCTGACCTGTCGATCCGGGTCCCGGCCGCTGGCCGTTACCAGCGTTTCCACCTGGTGCGCGAAGGCCGGATCGAGCCGCGCCGGGGCTTGCACCAGGTGATACCAGTCGACGAGGTGTTTACCCTGCCAGCGGGGCAGGCCGTGCTCGAACTGCCGCTGCGCCAGGGCGCGGCGAGCGAGGCAGGCAAGGTGCTGGCTTACCGGTTGCGCCTTGCCTCGCCAGCTTTCCCATTACGCACCGACGTGCCAGCGCGACTACAGCTCGAGTTCAGCTACGGCAGCGATGATCCATACAAATTGTGCTTTATTCCCTGCGATCCGGCGAGCGCCGGCTTCGCCGCAGTGCGCGCAACCTGGGTGGCGGCAGACGCCGAGGCGCTGGCGACTCAAGTACCGGGTGCGCCACCGCTTCGCAGTTGGCGCGAGCTGGAAGACCATTGGCGCAGTCCTGAACTGGCGCTACTCGACCAGAGACTGAGCGCGGTGTACCGCGCCACCGAGGCGCTGCGCAACGGTGGCTACCGTAAAGAGGCCGTGCGCGACGTGGTCAAGCAAGTGCGCACCCAGGTGCGGCGCCTCATGCTCGACATCTGGTCGGGCGGGCGTTCGGTCGCCGACCCAGATTGCCCCGCCAAGTTCGCCGAAGCCATCAGGGCCTGCGCACCCGTACTGGCGAGCATGAACGACGTCCTGTGGGATGACTGCACTACGCATCCCCATGTGCGCGACCTGGCGGTCGAATACATGTTCATTGTATGTAGCCTACGTGCCGATCTGCCGTCCGAAGCATGGCCCATCGTCCGGGCCCAAGTCGATGCCTGCTTCGCCGAGCGCCGATTGCTTGACCGCGGGCGCTTAGCACTCGCCTGCCTGCTGGGATGTCCAGACCAGGCAACGCAACTGTTGCAGCGCCTAGTTACAGCGTTGGAGGGAGCTGATCCCCCAACCCAGGCCATCGTGCTCGATCTCCTTAGCATCGCGCTGTGGCGCGCTCCAGCGCTGGTGCTGATGTTCGATGCAGCCCACGTGCGCCACGTCAGTGCAGCGCTCACTGCGCGCCTGCACAGCGTCGCCAGTAAGATCGAGCGCAGCGGCGGCGTATCATCTGAACTGGCCGCCGAGTTGCGCACATGCCTTGAGGTACTGCTGGCCTTGTTGCGTACGCGTGCAATACCAAACCCAGCAGTGGCGCGGCTGCTCGCCGTCGGCGGGCCGGCAGTGTCGCAATTGGCGGCGGTGCTGGAGCGGATCGAACCACTCGTATGCGTGCCGGGGGTGCAACTGCATCCGCGGATCGCCTTCGAGTTGGACAAGCCGGCAGCGCTCGATGCCACGCCAGACCTGCTGTACCTGGCGAACCTTTACCTGCTGGGCGAATCCGGGGTCGGGCAGATCCGCATCACCGGTACCGTGGACGAGGAAGGCGAGGCGTAGCGGCAGCGCCGTGGCGGGTCAAGCCGACCACGGCCACTCTTTACGTTGATTCGCGTTTCGCGCAATTATGTTGAGCCGTCCGCGACCTAGGGCAGGTTAAAGGAGCAGGGATTACGTCGCAGCATAAAGCTAGCTTCTCCGGCCGGACTACCTGGGCGTCTGCTATCGATCTTTGCATTGCGTTATGAGTCTTTGTTCGCTATTAGCCGATAGGCGGCGGTCGGAATAGCTCAGTGCATGATGTTGTTGCCCTTCAGGACAGTATGTGTTTTGTTAGGGGCTCTTTCAGGGTGTAGACGAAATCAACTCCGGTAAGCGAGTCTGTTGAGTAACATGTGTGCATTTGCCAGCCCATACCCAAGCCGCAGAGACAGCGAGTTTGCGGTAGTGATGCATCACCGTGAGACGCCAGTGTTCGGTCCATGCGTGGGTTCTTTCAACGACCCAGCGCGTGGGCAGGACCGTGAATCCTACAGTGATAAATGCGGCTGGCTTAGGTGCCGTCTTGGGATCATCAGCACGCTCGGTCAAGCGCTGTGTCAATGTAGACGTTGAGGCTCCTCATGCCTCCTATTCATTCGCTTGTTTAGCACCGGCCGGCACTCCTGGTTTTTTTTTGACGGCACTGCGGAGCTGTTTAGATTTTAGAGCAGGCAACAAGCGCGATGCATCGTCCGGAATGTCGATGCTTAAATAAATGCCGAGTTCTTCGAGCAAGCGCAGAACTCGGCCAAACTGCACGGTAGACTTCCCGCGTTCGACCTCAGCGGTGAACCGGCGGCTGACACCAACTGCCCCAGCTAGGTCATCTTGCCGAACCTGAGAGCTTTTTCGCACTGCACGAATAGCCAAACCGAGGTCTTCGGTCGAGAGAATCGGGTGCTTCATAATTAAGCCTTTTGAGTGGATCCGAACCATGCTCGTAGCAATTATTGCGGCAGACCAGCTAAGCTACCACCCGATAATCACGCTCGTGCGCACTTTCCGTGGCGAACCTCGTGTCTCTGTTTATGACTACGTTCGTAGCTATTTTAGCTCAAACTTTCACGTTTGAACGGTCTATGACTACGATCGTAGTCATTTTACCTAACAGGGTGTAGACGAAATCAAACTTGATGGGCAAGTCTATTGAGTAGCATACGCGCCTCTGCCAGCCATACCCAAGCGGCCGAGACATCCAGCTTGCGGACGTGATGCATGACTGTACGACGCCAGCGTTCGGTCCATGCGTGGGTGCGCTCGACCACCCAGCGTTTCGGCAAAATCACAAACCCTGGATTTACCACGGCAGCTTACTCGGGCACCGTCTTCGGGTCATGTAGGATTCCGATCGTGCCGTTACCAGGGCGACGGACAACTTCGACACGAATGTGGTGTGTCTGCTCGATGTTATGTGCGCATTTGCCGCCGTACGCCCCGTCGGTATAGAGCTTCTCAAGCCGGGGGCTCTTGGTGCACGCTTGCGCTACAACTGCTGCAGCGGCGTCCCTATCTTGTACGCTCGCCGCAGTGACCGTAAGGGCGATGCGCAGTCCCATCGTATCTACGACGAGATTGCGTTTTCGCCCCTTGACCTTCTTGGCGGCATCGAATCCGCTGTCGCCTCCTTGTGGCGAAGCACGGTTCGATTGCGCGTCAATGACTGCCGCTGTCGGCGTACTCGCGCGGCCCATGCGTGCTCGCCATTGTTCGCGCAATCGATCCTGCATCTGCTCGAACACACCTGCCTCGACCCAGCGTGCGAACGCTTTGTAGACTGCCTGCCAAGGCGTGAATGTCTCGGGTAATAGTCGCCATGCGCAGCCTGTTCGTAGCACGTAGGAACATGCATTCACGAGCTCTCGTCGGCCGTAGTGCAAGGGCGTACCTCGTTGCCCCGGTGCCCGCTCGAACAAATCAGCGATGAGATCCCATTCCGCGTCGGTCAGGTTGGTGCTGTACGGTAATATGTCTTCGCGTCGATGCGCCGCCGTGTAGCCATAACGCTTGGTGCCTTTGGCCGGAGATCTCGTGAACACCCGCTGTACCGACTTGAGCCGGACGATGCCCTGCGCACGTAACGCGCGACGGATCGTCGCCGCGCAGACCCGTACACCACATCGGCGATGCAACTCGTCGGCAATCTCTTGCAGACTGGCCTGGGCGTGCTCTGTCACGATATCGTGCAAAGCTGCGATATGCTGAGGCTTCAACGCTGGCGGCCTGCCGCCAGCGTTGACCGACGGGTCAGAACCGTCGAGTGAACGCTTCGTCGCCATGGCATGCTCCTTCCACACCGCGATAGCATGCCACAGCTACGTTATTGATTTCGTCTACACCCTGTTTGGTTTCTAGGCTTCCTCTACATCCGCTTCGAAACACGCACAGATATCGGCAAGATGGGCTTGCGTAAAGTAGATTGTCGTTTCAATACCACCTAAGCACACTTCAATTTCACTACCATTTGCTGTTTCAACCAGCTCAAGCATGGAATGCTTCTGCGCGTTCGCATACTGATAAGCCGCGGCGTGATTGGGACACAATGCCAAAAAAGCTTCCCGAAAGCGCTTACGCGAATCCGCCACGACCTCCACGGCTTCAAAATAATAGGCGCCGTTAAGCAACTTGAAAGGAAGCTCGTCCTTGCAAGCCTGGCATATCATTTCGCCGTTGCCATTGGTGTACTGGTCAGCAAGGTACAATTTGGCCTGCATTTTTGTCTCGGCAACGCCGACTTGCACAGCCCGTGGACGTATCTCTGCCTCTTTTTCTGGCGTTTGTCGGGCTTCGTCACCGACGCGCTGCTGACGCAGTGCGAGGTTTCGCACAGCACGTTCCGGAAGCTCGACTGGTTCATGCTGCCGCTGCGCTACCTCCTCAAGTATCCGCCGCTGATGCTCTTCCGAAAGCTTCACGAATTCTTGGGCGCGGCGTAACTCTTCCTCTGATTTGAACCCAAGTTCGCCCCGCTGTGCGGCTCTCTGTGTATTCTCAGTGACGCGCTTCTTTTCATCCGCGCCGAATCCGATAGCTTCCAGCCATTTAGCATTCGGGTCCACGTAGAAACCTCTTGGCAGATTTGAAAGAGAGGCTTCACTCGGCTTGACGAAGCTGCCGTCGGTTTGCGGCACCCAAGCATAGCTTTGAAGTTGACATATCAACTGCGAAGGCGCATAGAGTGGCCCGCCCTTTTCGGTTACTTGATAGCAAGCACGCCAGATGGAGGGCTGCAGAAAATCAGCCTTACGAAGGACGTTCCAGAATAACAGAGCGGTATCAAGACGTTTGGCACCTAGTAAGGACCATGCTTCCGCCGTCAGAAGAAAATCTCGGTTAATGCTATTACCCTGTCTTCCTCCAGGTGCAGTTCTCAGGTAGGGCCACTGTGGGTTCTTGAAGCATGAAGTCCGGACATAAATTTCTTTTAGGCCGACCTGGCATCCGACCTTTTCCGCAAATTTCACTATTTTGTCGAGCGGGATGCCGCAGCTGGCGTACCAGAGGTTTAAAGACCAGCGGCGCTTGTCCTGGTCCTTCTGCAACTCATGCAAACACTTTAGACCAGTAGATGCGAAAGGTTCGTCTATATAAACATGCTCAGCCATACCCCAGTCGAACTCTGGCGCATCCACCTTAAAAAGGTAATATCTAGAAAACGTCCCGTACGCATCCGGATTTTTTTCTAAAAACGAAATCATCCGCTTTAGGTCAGCAAGGTAGACATCGTCGTCTGGTACCTCACTCTCTTCTCGATAGCGGGCTTGGAGAAGAAGATGTATTTGATCGGTTTCGTTCGGCACCCGAACGCCTAACTTTTCGAGAAACCGTTTTGCATCTTCCTGCTGCGATTTCTTGGTTCCGACGGTGAAAACAGTATTGTCCACTTTCGGCAAGGGGTCAGTACCGTCGTGAGCGCTCGCCTGAAAATATGCTTCTTTGGCGATTCCTAGTTCACCTGAAACGAGCTTAACAAATAAAACTTCGTCGAGGTTGCCGTAATCGCCATGGTCTTCACAATGGCGCAGAAGAGCCGCATAGAGCGCTTGAAACCATTCTGCCGGTTTCCCTTTCAGCCACGCGACTACCTCGGGGTCAGGTTCGTCATTGCCCCATGCTTCATCGCTCGCACGGGCTTCGAGAAATGCTTTCAGGTCATCCGCGTCCCAACTCGCAATGTTCAAGCTCGCAAGGAAACGATCTTGATTGCTGTTCCTCTGGGTAGCACCGATCGCCCATCCTGGCTCATCAATTCGCCCTGTTACAAAAGCCAAGTCGGGTCCGGAGATCAGCGCCTTAAGCACGGCACGCGCTTGATACAAACGCTGCGCAGGCGCGTAACGGCCTGTATTAGTGGGCACCAATGGTGTTGTACGCATCTCGGCAAGGATGGCCTTGCGGATATTGACGTAACGCTCCGGAAGCTGGTCGTCATTATTCGGTAAAACGGCGAGAAACTCACCAGTCAGCAATCCAAGTTTTTTGATTGCATGAAGCGAACTAGCAGACAGCGTGGCCAACTGATCGAAGAGCGGCACATTCTCTGGACAGTTCTTGATGCTTGCGCGACTCAGTTCCGGTATGAACGGACCGTGCAAGTGAAAACGGAGCCCTGAGGTTTCCTTCTCCGCAGGAAAGAAGACTGACACCTTGCCCCGAACAGCGGGGACGATCTTGAATTGCTTGGAAAAGGCGAGCTGCGTGTCAAAATGTTTAACTTCGCTCAGCAATGCGAGCTCATAGGCGACTGCCACCTTTTGTCTCTCAATGCCGTCGACCGCGCCAGTAATTGGTTGCGACGTATCAATCTGTGCTGCGAAACGCAGCCAGTGGGAACTGTGGACGTCTTCGCCTTCAACCGATTTCAAGACTTCGACATGCGCGGCGGAATGCTCCTCGCGCATGATTTCTCCTTTTTTATGTCCAATCGTCCAGCTGATGTAACGCAGGTTGTTCAAAAACAGTAGTGTCGTCTCCGAAAGCTGCTCCAGTCCGGCTTTGACCTCGGCGAACGCTTCCGAAGCGCTTTTTTTCGGATTGTCAAAGGGAAACTCGAAGCGTGTTTTGTCACCAAGTCCGGGCTTGGCGGGGAGTTCTTTGGGAAGCACCAGTTTCACAATCTGGAAACTATAGTCTCGCGAATAGACGACTGGCGAGTCGGTGTAGACGAACACGGATTTGAACCCAACCCCGAATTTTCCGATCTTGTCGGAATTGTCTTTTTTACTACTGTTGAAGATGCCGGTAATGCCGCGAATGTCCCGTTCGTTGAAGTGCCGGCTACCGTTGTGCTGGAAAACACATGCATCGTCGAAGAGTTCGAAACTGGCGTCCGTGGCGCCCGCATCCTCGGCATTCTGCAGCAGTTCATAAATGAAGTGTGCTTCGTCCGGGTAAAAGTCTTCGAAGATGCGCAGGTTGATGTCACCTTCGTTAGCGTCTAGGCCATCGAGCAACTTCTGCCGCTGGGCTGCGATTGTATGGATGACACTCATGCGGGCCTCGCTATCTCTAAGATGCCGAACACCACGGGCGTGGCGTGGATGTCACCGCTCTCGGCGGCACGACGTAGGTCGATAGTTCTTCGTTCAAGGTCAACTTCGGCACGTTCCAGTTCGGATTGCCTCATCCGCCTGATTCTGTCGTCGGTAGCTTCCGCTATCTGCTGTTGGAGAAGCGCCTGGCGGGCGCTGAAGCTTGCAGTCAGGCTTTGAACACGGGCGCCCACGAGTTGGCGGTTTTCTTCCGCATGCCTTGTCGTCTCTGCAAGCCATTGCTGGTGGTGGACAGCATCGAGCTCATCCCAGACCTGTTGGGACGGCAGGTCTAGGGTCGGGACGTCCTCGGCGACCTGTAGTAACTCCAGCAAGTGGGCCGATAAAGCGCAATCGCCGATGACCGGAACCAATGCATCGTCCTGCTTGACGCCTCGCTTGGCCCACCGGTAGAGGGCAAACGGGTGCGTCCCAACTGGCAACGTATCATGGTTGGCGCGCAAGCGAACCGCCACGCTTTCGCCGATTTGCAAAAAGGCTGCGGCCTGGCGCAGCAATGGATGGCCAAGCGACATCAATACTGCGCCAGCGTTGTCTACCGCGCACTCCTGCTCAAACGTCACTTGCAACGTTGGCGAGCTCCCTTTTAACCACCGCTCCCAGGCTCTGTACATTGGATCGGTAGAGCGTGGTAGTTTTCGGTAGTCTTCGAGTAAGGCCGCTCTCGCTTCCTGGCTTAGGCGTAGCGTTTTTAATGCTTTATCGCCCAACAAATACTCTTGTTCTTTTTCTAAGCGCTGGCGCAAGTACAGGGAAACAGCATTGGACAAAGCGTGCGGCTCCAACCAATAGCTGCGTGACTGTGCTAACCGTTGCTCCCAGGTCGCGGCCGTCAGGTTCAGGCCAAACAGTTCGCCTTGTCGCTCTTCGAGGCGCTGCTCTTCTTCGACTTGCCTGATCTTATTGTCCGTCAGCTGCTGCAGTCGCTTGCTACGCTCCTCGTCGCTCAGCGTGAAGCTCTCGACTATGCTTCGCATCTCACGACCAATTTCGCCGAGAATTTCTTCGTTACCGCCAATGGCATGTTGAAAGACACCAATACGAGACAAGCAACGGTCATAAATTTGCGCGTCAATGGTTCCGGGGGTGATCAGGTTGAAGATGGCGACGGTTTCACTCTGCTGCCCATAGCGGTCGATACGGCCGATACGCTGCTCAATCCGCATCGGGTTCCAAGGTAGATCGAAATTAATCAGGCAATCGCAGAACTGGAAGTCCAGACCTTCGCAGCCAACCTCGGAGGACAGGAGTAGGTCGATGGCGTCAGGGTCATCTTTCGGCAAAGAAAAGCGCTTGCGCAGCGCTGCCCGTTCTTCATCCGGGATGTCCCCATGGACTAAGCCGAAGCGGATCTCCGTAGCAGAGAGTTTGCTGGCGAGATAGCGCAGACTATGCCTGAACGTGCTGAACACGAGGATCTTGTTACGAGGCATAACCAGCTTTTCTTTTACGATCCGCATGAAGGCGTCAGCCTTCGGATCGGCCGGGTCTAGGTTTCGCGCGCGGTCGATTAGTCCTTCGATATCGCTCCGGATGCTCTCCACGAAAGTGAGCGCGTAGTCGACGGTATCCTCACTGCCATCTTCTGCCTCTAGACGGGATAGCTTACCCGTCAGCATATCCTCCAGCGTCGGTGCTAGACCATATAGGCTGCTGGCGGCTTGCCGGCTGACCGTCGTCATCATGAACTTAACGTTCTGGTTGCCGTGTAGTCGCGCAAGGATACGGGCGATGACATCGAGCAGATCGTCGTGCAAGGCCTGCTGGTCCAGGGTGAAATTCGTTGGAACCGTCTCCGCTTTTCGCGTCGTAAATTCACCGATGTCACGACGGCGAGTCCGGTTGATCAGCGCGCTAAACGTGTAGAGGTCTTCCAGGGCTTGAATCGTCCGGATGCGTGCTGTGCTATCGTCGTCTTCCTCTTGCAGGCCATCGTAGATGTGCTGGAAGCCGGGGTTTGCCGCCAATACCTCGCGGCCCCATGCGGTCGCGGCAACATGACGAAGCTCTTCTCGTACTGCCTCAGCCCAGCCTGGTTCGCCCCGCCGACAGGCCTGAATGCCAGCGTTGATGAAGGTGTTGGGTTCGGCCATTTGTGCGAAGCTCGCACGGTCAATGATGAGGTCTGGTCGCAGCGCATTAAGCAAGGTATACAAGTCTTCACGTCCCAACTGGACGGGCGTTGCCGATAGAAAGACGACCGCTTCTGCATTGTCGGCAAAGTAGCGTACCGCCTGATGCAAATAGGTTTCACTGTTCCTGATGTGGTGCGCTTCGTCGACGATGACCAGATCGAATTTTGGTGGCGGGTCGAGCTCCAACAAGCTTGGTTCACGAGCACGGCCCTTGCCTGGCTTCCCAAACAACAGGTCGTTATCGAAGAGAGAGGTTGGCAGGATGGCTTTCTCGTATTGGCTAGGCCATTCGCCGTTCAGATGCGCCTCTTTAATGCAATGCCGCAGCAGCGCACCGTTCAGCGGCGTAAAATGTTCGTCGAACCTCTTCATTTCAAGTTCCCACTTGCGCTCCGACACCAGCGCCTTGGGACAGATGATCAGGACTGACTTGATGTCGCTACGGGCTTGCAATTCCTTGAGGATGAGACCTGCCTCGATCGTCTTGCCCACCCCGACCTCATCGGCAATTAGAAGTCTCGGACGATCTGCGCGTATCAGCTTGAATATCGGGCGGTACTGATAGGGGACGAAGCGGACCCTACCAGAGTTAAGCGAATACAGGGTCGATGCAGAGGGAGACGACAGCTGCACAGCGCTCAGCATCGCTGACAATTCGACCGCTGTCAGGTGTTTGCGATGATCGACCGGGGCGTCGAGGCGCTTTAATTGGCTCTCGTAGTAGACCTGGCGTGCACCGTTTTCAAACACGCGATAGCGTGTTTCGGTGCCCACGCCTGATAACACTTCGAGTACGGGAACGAGGACGTCAGGGTTGGAACGTAAGCACAACAACTCGCCGATTGCGAATTTTTGCGCGGGGCATTGCTGAACGTTCGTGGAAACGATCTCGGAACTCACGGTAGAGGACACCTGTGGCTTCGCGGCGTCGGGCGCCCCAGGCGAGGGGGCAATCTTGGCCAGCACTGCGCCCTTATAGGTGGTAATGTGTTGCAGTAATGCATCATCACTGGACATTACCTTGAGCAGTCGCTCTAACGTGTCGGCGTCGCGATAGGCATCGCTGGGGCTGAGCCCCCCTGACGGTGCGTGCGCCCATCGGTTTCGCACACTTTGCAGTTCCTTCACCCAACTCCTTGCTTCCCGTGGAAGGCGTTCTATTGGCGCGAGCTCATTCCAGTTTTGGTCGAGCACCCTAAGTAGAGCTGCCAGATCCAGCCCGGCGAACGAATAGATCGCGCGTTCGTCGATCAGGCGCTGTTGCTGAAAAGTGAGCCTGTTGACCACGTTATCAGCCCACCACTGTGGCCCCAAGCTAGGGAGTTTCGCTTCCAGCCACTGTGAAATTGCTCGGGCGGCTTCGTTTAGGAGTTCATTCATCGTTTCGGCGTCATTACGTTACATAACCATACCAAAGGGCAGGATCAATTTAGCTGCAAGCAAGGTTTCCAGAATACATCCCCACTATGTTTTTTACAACGAAATCTGTTGTCAATGAATCTACTGTGTCGCGCAACGCAAGTCTGCAGGCTTGACCGAGGCCCTGCCGTCGCTCGCGTCCAATCAACTTGGCGGTCAGCACACTAGATACCTGTTACGGGTCATTAAGACATGTCGCTCGCCCTAGATTAAAGCCTTAATATATTGCCAAACGGAATCAACCATCATCACTAGAGTTTTTATTCTAAATTTCTTATTTAAAGTATTTGTCATGAAAATTACTATAAGTTTTGCGAGCGATATCACCGGATACCTACGCCTTTCTCACGCGGCCAGAAAAATTGGGCGAGCCGAGACCTATTGGTCAATGCAATCAAAAATGAACATTGCGCCTATCGCACTCGTCGATTAGGGACTCGTGGCCTAGTTTACGAAATTCCCCGAGCGGAGCTAAATTGGATTATCCAAAGCCAAACAGAATGGGTCAGCGAGGCTAATGTCCGTAAGCTTACTCATGTTTCAGCAGCGATGCTACGACACATGATCGAGCCTTTACCAAATGGTTTAAAGCGTGGCGGTCTAATCCGGTCAGCTGACCTCGGCTGGTTAGCCTCTGCCGGTGCCCAGATCGCATTGCCGTTTCGACGAATTTTTTTATGTTCAAGCATGTCCTTTACAGGATCTCTAAGCGTCTAGCTACGTAGCAAAGTATTAGTTGCTCTGGGCACTAAACTGGGAGCTTGTTATGATCAATCATGAAGTAGCTCAAGTGGACCGTGAAACTCTTTATGAAGAGGTCTGGAGCGAACCTGTTACGTTGGTTGCATTTCGATATGGCCTCTCAGATGTTGGCTTGGCGAAAATTTGCCGCTCTCTCGCGATTCCACTGCCTAGCAGAGGCTACTGGACTAAGGTAAAGGCAGGCCGAGTCATGAAACGGGTACCTCTGCCATCCTTAACCGGAGCTCAACTAGAAACCAGAAAGCTGCTCAAATTATCAGATGAGCAATTAAAATTCCGGCGAGAGGTACGCGACGAACTTGTTGAGCTTCGAAAAGAATCAGCGGACCAAGGTTTAATCTGCGGCCCTTTTCCACTACATCCGCTTGTGCAGGCAGCATCGACAAAACTTCACCGTAAAAACGGCTGGCCGACGGACACCAATTTAAGGAGCGCATCTAAAGAAATTCTGAACATTTCGTCAACCTTCCAATGCCTTGACCGGGCGTTGGGCATTACGAATACGCTACTTTCCGCTTTAACAATTCATGGCTTCTTACCTTTTATAGAGCCTGAAAATGCCGTCACAAAGCTGCGACAGGAGTCAACAGGGATCGAGCTAACGTTCTCTCTTACTGAACAAGTCAAACGCAGTGTCCACGTGGCTACTGAAGCTGAGGAAGCTGCGCAGAAGAGGTATTTCGACCGTTTTCGTAGAGGGATCTCGACCGAGTACCCGAATATTCCTCGGTACGACTACCATGCTACAGGCGTACTTGCCGTTACAGTTGGTCGTTGGCCTTCTAGGACTTGGCGTGACACTGCAAAGACACTACTAGAGGAGCGGCTGAGCGAGGTTGTGGCTGGCATTTTAGCTCTAGCAAAGGAGACCTATGCTAAAAAAATGAAGGATTTGCAAAAAGAGCAAGAGCGTCAAATCGCCAAAGAGAACTATGAGCGATCAATAAAAAGGCGTCAGTTAGAGGCTTCACGCTTTCAAGAAATGGAAACACAGGCTCTAAATTGGGAACGTGCTGAACGAATTCGTGGATTTCTAAAGGCCTTCGAGCAACGCAAAGTAGCCGAAAGGTCGCTGACCCAAAACGAGGAGGAATGGCTGAGCTGGGGACACGCAAAAGCTAACTGGCTTGATCCTTTGATATCGGTTTCGGATCTGATTCTAGATGCTCCTGAACCGAAGAAGCCAGGGTATTACTGAGAAGCGTAAGTTCTGCTACATCTTATGCTGAACCCCGGGATTTTTTGAGGTTCCATTGATTGAGAAAATGAAGTCAATAAGCACCAGTGTGCATGGTCCACTTGAGTTAAAACAGTAGACAGTGTCTGAACTGCTGTGAAGACTGACTACGCTGGCGCGCGTATGGGACGAGCTGGTTTAGGCTCCCACGTGCCGCGCGCATGTACCATTTCTACCGTTATCCTGTGGTTCTTGATCTGTAGTTCGCACAGTGCTCAATGTGTGAGTGCGCCCCCTGCTGCCGAAGACTGTCGAATGTACGTTATGGCAGACGTATTTCGGGCATCACTAGATCTTGTTTCGTTTCTTTGTGCTAAAGTAGGCTTTTGATAATTCCGTGAAAATGATGAGACATAACGAAGTGTACAAAGGGCGCAGGATTGACATCATCGTGAGCGAGGTAAAGCGCGGCCAATTTACTTGGAGCTACACCATCGATGGCGGCAACTTGAAGCGATGCGAGGATCGACCGATCGACAATGAAGAAATGCTTCTCAGTGAAGCACTGAATCACGCCAAATGGCGCGTCGATTGCATGCCACCCCAAGACAACGACCCGAGCTAAGCTTCCCACACTAGTCATTTGAGTGGTCCTTTCGCCCTCAAGATTTGTTGGCTTTCCGCACGGGCGACGTCGAAACGTTCGTCTACAGGTTACTAGCTTGTTCCGCTTGCGGTCTTTCCGCCGTCAAGCCGGGCGTGGCAGTAATTGCAGCCTAATAGCCCTCCGTGTCGGGCATCTTAGGCTCACGCCTCTGCGATCGGCCAGAAGGTCGCAGTGGAACAAAACTGTGGTCTCAGAATCGCGGCTGCAGATGCCGGAGAAGCGCAGCGTGCATTCCTACTCGACGTGTTCACAATGGTCGAACCAGGGGCGTTGTGACAGTCAGTGATTTTTCCAGCTTGGCAAGATGTTATGCTGAGCTGATGGCCTGGCTCGCCCAAAAGGAAACCGTTGCGAAGACCCAGCCGTCGCCGTGTGTGGCGATGCTTCTATTTCAACAACCAATCGAGAGCACCATGGTCTTTAAGCATTCAGCAATGAATCCTAACGAGTCGCTGCAAGAGTTCCTCGATCGCGCGGAAACATCCTACTTCGAGAACGCCCATCTCGAAGCGTATCAGCGCATCCTACAAACCCTCCGCCGCACTAAACCAGTGCCAGCCGAGGCGCAGCTCTTGCCACTCCTCGTTCAATGGCGGCCAAACGATTTAGTGTGGTCTCAAGTTCACTTGCTCCAGCTATTGGAGATCGACCCGCAGGAGGTGGAGGGCTTCAACAAGTGGTGGATCCAATTCGCTCCCGCCACCCAAAAGATGGAGGCCGGGCTTAGCGAGATCGACGTGCGCCGCTGGAAGATATTGAATATGGTGTCCAAGCTATCGCTCGATTTCGTGATTGCGGACACCGCCGGCAACATGAAGTTTGCGATCGAGCTTGATGGCTTATCGCACGGTGAGGATAGCACGCAGCAGCAGCAACGCAATGACGAGATCAAAGATTTCGTGCTGCGTCACATCGGCGTTCCTTTGCTTCGGGTGCAGAACAACGAGGTGTTCGATCCGACTTTGCTCCAGAGCCTCCAGCAGCGCATCCAGAGCATGTAGCGTGGGGTATAGAGGGCGCGAGACATTCTTGTCCCGCCCGCCGGCGGCAAAACATGCACCAGCATGCCCACTCATTAGATTTCAACGGCAGGATCCAAATCTACGCAACGTAAGTATTTTTTTGGTTGCGAGCGGCTTTGATTACGTCACTGGACCGTTCAAGCGCATCTTTCGGAGCAACTGGCATGGCCAAGTTACCCATTTCCTTCACGATCCAACCATTAGGAAAGTGGAACCAGGTTGCGATTGACCAAGTATCCACACATTCGCCGTAAGCCTTCAAAATTTCGCTGATGACTTGCAGGGGTTGATACATCGCGTCAAATTGATAACGAGGATAGTATGTTTTTCCATCGTATGAGACGCTGAAGATTCGCCCTCGGCGCTTCCAATCGCTTGCAGGAAGTGACTTTTTCGCTGGAGGATTTTTCTGTAGCTTGTTGATATCTTCCGCTGTCAGCCAGTCGCCCTCCTTGAACACTTCTTTTACTGTAGCCATCCGAGCAATGCGGTCTTCCAGCAGGCAGCCGGCCGGACGAACTTGGGTGACAATTAATCGCGCTACCTTATCCGCAGATTCGACTAGATCCTGGAAAAAATTACTTCTAGCGAGGATCTGGACTGCTTTTTCTATGCCTTCTTCCAGCGATTCTACAACGCTTACCGGAAGGTGCCGCGGCACGTGAACCGTCAAGTTCATTACCTTCACGTCCTCGTCTTCCCTCAATGGCACGATCATCGATTCTTCCATATTCAAAGCACCTTTGCTTGCGCTCTTTTTTAAAGCAAGGGTGCAATTCTGCTTGCCGATTCAATTAGGTGTAAACACCGTATTCCAGCCTTACGAGGTGGTCTCGAACAATTTCGATTTGGCCTGCTGTAACTAAGTCGATAGGTCGGTTATTGTTGAGTGCACTCGCCGGGGTATTGAGCCAGTGCCATGCGGCAGAAAAATTATTTCCGAACAACGGCATTAATTCCGATTCGATTTCACGCCAGCCATTGATATAGCTAGATTTTACCTTCTTGGTTAGTAGCCGATCGGAAATTCGATTTTTATATATATGCCAGTAGAGTACTCTCTTACGCGACCGCATGCCCATGGCTTTAATCCGGTAATTGCATGATGGAATTCAGTAATTAGAGTTAGCAAAAGTTATTAAGGCACAGGCCATTCTAAAGTAAGAGCCACTCGTCGGATGATCCATCTCGCTTCAGCTTCAGATGTCCAATCAGTCTGTATCAAGCGTGTAAGGTATTGCTCAAGTATCGCTACCTCGCTCATATGTAAGTGCTTACCCACTTTAGATTCACGTGACTTGATCGTTAGCTCTTGGACGATTTCTTCGCAAATTTGCCATCGCTCGTACAGTTCAGGAGGAGTACATCCTGGGGAATAAAATTTTCCTTGATAACTTGTCACTAAAAATTTCGGCTGTCCCCCTGGAACTGCGCCGGGACAGATAGGCCTAGGGAAATCAAATGGCACCTTCGCATAGTCGGATTCAATATTTTCGGTCACAGGCAGATCCTTTCCTCACCCATCTATATATAGCATTTGTTGTGACCTGGGCGCCTTTGCGAGCACCCATCATGTTGTTCGCATTTCCTCTTAAATGCAATCTTTCTCAGTCTCTTATTTGCTGCGTTGCCACCGTCAACACCGGTTTTTCATTTCCTCCATAATGATCTTAGCCTGTAATCGCTACTGATTGCCTCGTGTGTTAATCCATCAAAATAAAGCTCGCCGTTAGAATTTTTTATTAAAAGAAGCTGGCATTCATCGCTATCATAACCCTCAAAGATTTCTGTTACGTGATGCAACACATACTGCGGCTCACCAAATGAATAGAATTGTGAAAAAATTTGAGCATCTATAACATCCTCTTGATGGAGTAGGTCAAGAACGGCCGAAACGCACGTGCATAAATACCGTTTAAGAATTGATTCGGATTTTGCTCGCGACTTAAATAATATAGCGACGTGAATTATTGGTTCGCATGGATCGACTTCGATAGTCGAATATTGAGTTTGCCTGGACTGTCCAATAAGGAGGCGTACTCCGGCATTGTCAAGGCGACTCGAAGGTTCAACTACCTGAAACATTATTGCCTCTCCACAATTTTAATACTCTGATCGAATCAAGCGCGTGCCTCTGCCTTTGCTGTGACTCAGGTAGGCCTCGATCGCTTCTCATAAGTGTACGCTCGCTCTAGTGAGATGTAAACCCAGTAGAAACATATGCGGTAGATTTTTATGCTGTGGATTTCTGCCTGGAATGTACGCATCCTGTGTCCTATGAGCTCACCACCGACCACAGGCAATGCCCGAGAGATTTTTGCGAAAAATTTGCGACATTTGCGTTTAGAAAAAGGAATGTCACAAGAGCGGCTTGGGGAACTTGCAGGGTTTCACAGGACATACGTTAGCCAAGTAGAACGATGCGTGAGTAATGTTTCGTTCGACAGTGCAGAGCGGCTTGCTTCGATCCTCGGCACAGAACTCTGGCAATTGCTAAAACCTTGACCACAGGGTTCAGGCGAAATTAACGATATGGGATGGGGTTCTCCATCAAGCTGGACACCTCCCGTCGATACCCGGCATTGTTGATCTGGCTGACGCCTGTGCGGCGACGGCATCGTCGAACGATCCTGCTTACCGGTAGCAGTTTGACTTTACTGAGCGTATCCGCAAGTTTGTCTATCTAATTGCCGATAGGTACAGAATCATGAAGAGGACGGGGCAATACGTTCGTCACGACAAAGCGGGACGTATGGACACTGTTTGCGAAAAACTTCCCTTTTCGAGCCCCTACCTATGGACACTCCAGTTTTCCCAGAACGCCTTTAGATACTAGGCTCCTGCCGCGTCCATGCCCCCGGCATTCGCGGTTAACACGAATGGGGGGCTTACCGTCTTCAGCACCCACCACGCGCAGTACGGCAGGACGAGTCGTTCACGCTGGACGATTACCGCCGCCGCTACGCCCAGTACAAGACCGACCCCGACCTGCAGGCCG
>Ga0207705_10000443_pt1 | contig 35693 bp, 37 predicted proteins | sample KBSC13metaG_FD_184314 | JGI IMG/M metagenome (GOLD analysis project Ga0207705, IMG submission 184314) | Corn rhizosphere microbial communities from Kellogg Biological Station, Michigan, USA - KBS C1-3 metaG (SPAdes) (version 2) | ecosystem: Host-associated > Plants > Roots > Rhizosphere > Soil ... | reverse complement strand
TCGCGGGCCGCCATCATCGTGAGCATGACGATGCCCAGGCAATAGAGGCCATAGACTAGAATATGCCGGCTCATCAGTCGTCGTCTCCCCCGCTGTCGTCGTCATCGCTGCCGCCGCTGCCGCTGATCGGTGCCATGCGGCGCTTTTCGAACCCGAAATGCTTGAACAACACGATTAACGGCCAGATCGCGATCAGCAGGAAGGCGAGGAGGATATTGCCGCCGAACACGCCGCCGCGCTTGACCGTGACGGTGACCGGGATGGTCTGGCCGCCATCCTGTCCAAATATGCTGCTGCCGGCGAAACCGGTCGGCATCGAAAAGCTGCTGCTGCTCGAACCGCCGTTCCAGCGATGCGCGGACAGCGTGACGATCAGATCGTATTTTCCCCCGGGGATGCTCGACAGGCTGACTTCGGGGCGCGGGTCGCCTTCGGTCCAGGACCCGTCGCTATCGCTGCCCGAATAATGTTCGGCCAGGCCATAGGTATCGACGCTGTCCTGGGTCTTTTCGTCGGTCAGCGAATAATCCAGATCGACCCAGGCATTGTCGATCGCGCCGGCATCGGCATCGACCACCACGCGCGACCGCGCCGAAGGGAGGTCGAGCCCGCGGATGACAACGGTCTTTTCGGGCCCGTCGAGCACCGCATCGGTGGTGGTCTGCCCGATCTGCTGTTCGCCGCCGGCGAAGGTCGAGATGACCATCAGGGTGAACAAGGCGACGATGCCGATGATCATCGCCTCGCCCAGCTGGCGCTTGTAGGGCGACGGCTCGTGCGGCGCGGGATGGCTGTATTCGCGGCGGCGCGCCGGAATGCCGAACGCCTTTTCGGCGACTCCCCAGTCGAGCAGGTCGAGCCGGGTCCAGGTGCGCTCGGTCTCCGATTCCTCACAGGACAGCATCGTACCCGGGCGAACATAGTCGGTTTCCTGGACCGTCTCGCCGACCGCGACGCGCCAATAGAATTCGCCGACCACGAAGGTGACATGGACCGGATAGGGGGTGCCGAACCCCGAATAGCCCTGGTCGTCGAGCGTGAGCCTGTTGCCCCAGCCCATCGTCGGCAGCCGATCGAGCATGATGCCGAGGCTGAAGCGGCGGCCGTCATCGACCAGGAAGGCATAGCCTTCATAGGGGTTGAACAGCAGATATTCGGCCCAGACGATCTCCTCGTCGGTGCGCTCCATATAGCCGACGACTTCCCACACGCGGCCGCCCAGCGTGCCGCGCGTACCGAGTGGGATTTGCGGCGTCTTGAGTGCCTCGTTGGCGCGCGCGATGACCTGGAGGTCGGGCCTGGTCGCATCGAGCGTCGAGCCGCAATGCTCGCACAGCACGCTGACCGTCAGGCCCTGTGCGCGGACGTTGACGATGCCGCCGCAGTTGGGACAACTCAGCGCACGTACGGTCGAAGGGGGTGGAGCGGGGACGGTCGACACTGGTTGCGGCACCGGAGCTGCGGGCTGCATCGGAGGAACTGGCTCCGGAGGCGGAACACCGTCAGTCATGCGCGGTACGCGGGCATCGGCCAGCCCTCGAAAGCGCGCAAATTGCTCGCCGCCATATCGCCCAGCGAGACATAACGACCGGCGTAGGCATCGACCTCGCCATCTTGGTCACGCTGTATGCTCGCGCATCCGCCATCGGGGGTCATGAGGTCGATGCTCATGGTTTTGAGCCCGAGCGGCGCATTGAATGGTAGTTCGCCCTCGCTGGCGACGCAGGTGACCTCGCGGGCGTCGTTGACGCTGTATTCGATCGCGCCGACCGTGAGCACACCGCCGATCCTGATCGCTCTGCCCGACTTCACGAAGCTCAGCACGTCCGGCGCCAGCCCCGAACTTGGCACCGGCCGGAGCATCATATAGCGCCCCGTGGATTCGCCGACCCAGCCGGTCGACCCGTCATCGAACAGCGCCAGCCATTCGTTCCACGCGCCGTCGGCATAGCGCCAGCGGACGCGGCCGATCAGCTCGAAGCTGTGCGCCCCGTCGCGCCCGCGCACGCCCAATTGCAGCGGGCTGACATCGTCGGGCACCTCGGCGATCTTGCCGATCGCCTGGAGGTTGCCGCCGGTCCTCAGCACCGATGTGCGGCAATAATCGCACACCTTCACCGGCAGGTCGTTCGACCTGAACCGGATCGGGGCGCCGCAATTTGGGCAGGTCGCGTCGAGCATTGGTGCGCGATCAGATCTTGGCGAGCAAAGCGGTCTTCTTGGCGTCGAACTCCTCTTGCGTGATCGCGCCGGCGACCATCAATTTGTGGAGCTTCTCGATCTGCTCATAGGGATCGACCTCGGACTGCGGTGCGGCCGCGGGGATGCTGGTCGCCCCGCCACTGCCGACGCCGCCGAGCCCCGCCGCCATTTGCTGGCCGATCGCCATGCCCGCCGCCGCGCTCGCGCCGATCCCGGCCAGGCCGCCCGGATTGGCCGCCGCGGTCTGGATCGAGTCGGCGGCCTGAAACTTGGCGTATTGGTCGAGATTGCCGAGCACGCGCATCTGGCTGCCCTTGTCGAGATATTCCTGGACATTCTCGGGCAGCGACACGCTCTCGACGAAGAAGGTGCGGCACGACAGGCCCCATTCCTTGAACCCGGCCTCGACCGCACCCTTCAACTTTTCCGACATCGCCTGCTGGTTGCCGGCCAGGTCGACGAACGCGATCTCGCCACCACCCAATGCCGTTGCGATCGCGGTGTTGATCACCGCGCGCAATTGCTGGTCGAGATCGGTCACGGTCAGCCGATCGAGCGAGCCCATCATCTTGACCGCGAAGGTCGCGACGTCTTCGATGCGGAACGAATAGCTGCCGAACGCGCGGATACGCAGCGGCCCGAATTCCTTGTCGCGCACCGTTATCGGCTGCGGCGTGCCCCATTTCAGACCCGTCTGCTCGCGCTGGGAGAAGAAATAGACATCGGCCTTGAACGGGGACTTGAAGCCCTTGTCCCAGTTCATGATCGCGGTCAGCAGCGGCAGGTTCTGCGTGACCAGCGTGTGCTGACCCGGCCCGAACGCGTCGGCCAGCCTGCCCTCGTTATGGAACATCGCGACCTGGCCTTCGCGCACGGTCAGCTGGCCGCCATTCTGGATCTCGCGATCCTGCATCGGATAACGGATCGCCAGCACGCCCGGTTCGTCGACCCAGTCGATCACGTCGACCAGTTGCTTCTTCAGGAAATCACCCAGACCCATCACGCATCCTCCAAAGACGGACCCAATCTATCAGGCTTTGACGGCTTCGCGAGAACGGATTTTGGCGAACCCGAGTTGCGGGTGCAGACGGCACTGTGCGGTCGGGCGAGGTCAGCACGCCCTTCACATAGATCGTCTCGATCGGGCGTTTCGATCCGTGGGTGATATGCGGCATGATCCGCGGAGGATCGATGTCGACAGCGCCTTTGTCGATTCCATGGTCAGACGCCCGGTTCGTAACAATACGAATGCCCGGCGGGACGGCTGGCTGGCACGATGGCCGGCATGTCGAATTCTCCGTCTCACACGCTTTCGCGTCGCTCGCTGATCGCCACTGGTGCGGCGTTTGCCATTGGCGCGGCGATTCCAGTCGCGCGCGCCGCGCCGGCCGCGGGGCGCTTCATCGAGTTGCCACCCATCGCGTCGGCGCATGCCGCCCCGCGCCGGGTCACCGTCTGGCTTCCGGCCGAATACGACCGGGTGAGTTGGGGATTCCCCGTCATCTATCTGCATGACGGCCAGCTGATGACCGATTCAAAGCGCGGTGGCATCCAGGCGGCGATCACCAGAACGCTAACGGACCTGGCCGAGCGACAGGCGGCGGAGCCGGCGATCATTGTCGGAATCTGGAGCAGTGCCGACCGCCTCCGCGAGTTCTGCCCCGCGGCATTCATCCCGGCACTGCCGGCGGCCACGCGGATACGGGTCGAAGGCGCGTTCCGCGGCCCGGCTTTGTCCGAAGGCTATGTTCGTTATCTCGCCGAAGAGCTGAAACCAAGGATCGACAATATGCTGCGCACCCGTCCCGGGCCGGCCGATACGTCCATTATCGGCAGTGCGATGGGCGGGATGGCGGCGCTCTATGCCGTTGGCCGGCGCCCGGATCTGTTCGGCAATGCCGCCTGGATCGCCGGTGCGAGCCCGCTTGTCCCTTATGGCGAGACGACCCTGTCCCGCGAGGAAGTGACGGGCGTGGAGCGTGCAGTCCAACGCGCCTTCGATCGGATCATCCCCAAGGCGGGAAAGCACCGATTCTATCTCGACTATGGCGATTGCGGCACCGATCTGTTCGCTTACGCCTTCCAGGCGGCGGCAGACCCGGTGCTGTACGATCGCGGCTATCGGAGGGGCAGGGACTTGGTGTCCGAAGGCGCGCCGCATCCCGACTTTCGTCGTGTCTCCGACGACGAAAAACTTCGCGCGGCGCTGTCCTTGCTGCTTCGCCCCGGCGGCTGTCCGACGCGTCCCGGCGAAACCTAATACAGACCCTGGCCGTTGAACCGGCCGGCGATCAGAAGGCGTCCCGGCCCCATCCGCGCGAGCACGGCGGTGAGATCGCTTTCCGCCACGGCGAAGCACCCCTCGCTGCGCCCCAGCACGCCCGCGCCGCGGGCAAGCTCGGCGCTGACATATTTGGCCGAATGGATCACGATCGCGCGCGCCTCGGCATTATTGTTGGTTTCGTCCAAGCCCGCTAGCCGCACCGATCTGCCATGCTTGCCGTTATAATAATCGACCGTCCGATAAGCGCCCTCGGACGTGCAATAGGATCCGGGATCGTTCGAAAAGCGCCGCAGCCAGCCGCTGTGCGCAGGGTCCGATCCTCGGCCGTGCGCGACCAGGAAGCTGTCGACCGTCCCGGACACCATATTCACCAGATGAAAGCGCTCCGCCGACGATGGCGCGGCGAAATCGGCGATTGCGACCAGATCGGGCCGCGCGATCAAGCCGGCCCTGCGGCGCAGTTCAGCGGTGGCTACGCTCATCCACCCTTTGCCGGAATCAGCAGCGTGCGCCTGCGGCGCCACGAGACCAATGGCCGCACCGGCAGCCGATGCGAGAAATGTTCGACGATCCATACCCCACCCATGCCACTCAAGAGTGAACAATTTAGGTCCGGTGTGGCCGATTTCCAGTACTGAGGGCTCTGCCTGCCTTACTTCGGTACCGCTTTGGCGGGCGCGCTTTCGAGCAACGCTCCGCTCGCTCCGGACGTGGCGGCGAGTGAATCCGGGAGGATGAGCACGGTAGCGCCAGGCTTCAAAATGCCGGCGATCATCTCTTTCATCCCAGCGGGCAAGGTCACGTCCTGGCCCGTTTCGGAGGCGAGCGGCTTCGCCGGATCCTGGCCCGGTAAGGGCAGCCGCATCCAATGGTCGCCTGACGCATCGCGCGTCTGAAGCATATAAGCGGCGGGGCGCTCGACCGGCTGGGCCAGGGTCGCGGGCGCGGATCCGATCTCCTTGCCGTTGCGCAAGACGATAAGCTTGCGGTCGCTCGCGCTGACCACGACGGTGATCGGGCCGTCAGGTGCGCGCTCGGGAAACCAGGTCACGCCGTCGCCGGCAGGTGCCGGGTCGGGAGTCTGCGTTCCCAGTGTCGGGGCCGTGACGAATCGCGGTAGTTCGGGACTGTCGGTGATGACGACCACCATCCCCAGCCGGGTCTCGCCATAAAGCAACTTTGCAAAGGCGTGCGGCAGGCGGATACAGCCGTGCGAGGCGGGATAGCCTGGCAGGGTGCCGCCATGGAGGGCGACGCCGTCCCAGGTCAGCCGCTCCATGAAAGGCATCGGTGCGCTGTCATAGAGGCTCGAAAAGTGCGTTACCTGCTTTTCCAGGATCGTGAACACGCCGGTTGGCGTCCGGCGCCCGGCACGTCCGGTCGACACCGTGGACACCGCGATCGGCACGCCGTTTCGATAGACGACGAGCCGCTGGGTCGTCCGATTGATGATGATCATCATCGGTCCGCTGGGGGCGAGCTGCGGCGCCCACAGATATTGACCCGCCTTCAGCGCACGGACAGCGTCCATGACGGTGCCGCTCTCCAGCGACTGGGCCTGCGCCGGTCCCGACAGCGTCGTACCCAGCGCCATCAAAAAGGCGAGCGCGCAGATCGCACTCGTCTTTGCGCCCCTGCTCCGGCTCGGCCGTGATTGTCGTATCGCGCGCATCGCTTCAGGCCACGAGCTGATCGAACGCTTCGAGAGCGTGCGCCGCATACATCACCGACGGCCCGGCCCCCATGTAGATGGCGGTCGCCATCGTCTCGAGAATTTCTTCGCGGCTAGCCGATTTCTTGGCGGCGCCTTCGGCATGGTAGGCGATGCAGGGCGAGCAGCGCGTCGCGACCGCGATCGCCAGGGCGATCAGTTCCTTGGTCTTCCCATCCAGCGCATCGCCGCCATGCGCCGCCTTGGCCATGTCCGAAAAGCTCTTCATGACATCGGGCGCACCGTGGCGGAGCGTGCGCACGCCGCCATTCATGCCTTCGATCAATTCTCGCCAATCCTCGATCACATCTACTCTCCCGATGAAGGTCGTCAGGACGTCGCCGCCGGCCGACGGGGGATGCCGGCCGACGGCGATGCTCGGCCCAACCGGGTGGTCCGGGTGGGCCGATCCCGGTCAGTCCTTGATGGCGATCGTCCGCTTTTCCGCGGCCGCCTTCTGGTCCTTGCCGATCGTGACGGTCAGCAGGCCGTTCTTGAACGACGCGGAAACGGAATCGCGATCGGCATCCTTGGGCAGGGCGATCTGCCGGCTGAACGCGCCGTAGCGCCGTTCGCTCATCAGGCATCCGCCCTCGTCGCGGTCCTTGCTCTCCGATTTCTCGCCCGCGACGCTCAGCACGCCGGCGGCGAGTTCGATCGTCACGTCCTTGTCGGTCATCCCCGGCAGTTCGGCGGTCAGGCGATAGGCGTTGCCCGCATCGACAAGCTCCATCGGCGGAACCGGAGTGCCGCGCGATCCGAAGTTGAAGATGCTGCGCGCAGGCTGCCCGAAATCCTCGAAAAGGCGGTCGATCTCTCCGCGCAGCCAGGTCATCGGCGTCTGGTCGAGAAGTGGCGATGCCGATGGCTGACGGGTGGGGGATTTGGTGATCTCAGTCATGACGGGTCTCCTTTGGTCAGCGGTGCTCAAGCGAAGAGATTCTGCGCGGCGTCGTGCGCGATCGGTTCGGGCACGCCGAGCGACTGGCCGGGAGCGATCTTCGGCGCGTGCAGGGCGAGGTGGCAGCTAGTTGGGACGACGAATGCGTTCCACCAGGCCGTCAGCCATTCGAGCGGCACCAGACAAATCTCGTGACACGCCAGCCAGAAATCCTCGATACCGTCGCGCCGCGACAGATCGGGCGTTTGCACCATCGATGTTCTCCGCGTTGAGCAGGATCGGGCTACGAGGGAGCCCTGCTCGCGACCATTGGGAATGGTACGTAGCGGCCCGGCTGGCGGCTCGGGTGTCAGGGAATCAGGACGGCGGCGCCTTCCAGGCGACCCTCGCGAACGGCGGCAAGCGCTGCGTTCGCCTCTTCCAGTTTGAAGCGCGTGACGCTCGTTCGAACGGGAACCTTGGGCGCGATGTCGAGAAAGGCATGCCCGTCCTCGCGCGTCAGGTTGGCGACGGAGAGGATCGAGCGTTCGCCCCACAAATCGGCATAGGGAAAGCTTGGAATGTCGCTCATGTGAATGCCCGCGCAGACCACGCGGCCACCTTTCCTGACGACCTTGAGCGCGGCCGGAACAAGCGCCCCGACGGCTGCGAAGATGATCGCCGCGTCGAGTGGTTCGGGCGCGGGCTCGTCCGAACCGCCGGCCCAGCGGCAACCGAGCGTCAGCGCGAACTCCTGGGCCTGCCGGTCGCCTGGTCGGGTGAAGGCATAGACCGATCGTCCCTGCCAGATGGCGACCTGCGCGATGATGTGTGCCGCTGCGCCGAAGCCGTAGAGGCCGATCGCTTTACCTTCGCCGGCCATGACCAGGGATCGGTAACCGATCAATCCCGCGCAGAGCAATGGCGCGGCTTCCGCATCGTCATAGCCTTCAGGTATCGGCAGGCAGAAACCGGCATCGGCAAGGACGTGGCTTGCATAGCCGCCATCCCGGGTGGCACCGGTGAAGGTGGGTTGGTCGCAGAGGTTCTCGCGCCCCGATCGGCAATAAGGACAAGTACTGCAGGTTCGCCCGAGCCAGGGCACACCGACCCGATCGCCAACGGCGAGTTGGGTCGCATCCGGGCCGATGGCGATCACGCGCCCGACGATTTCGTGGCCCGGAACGACCGGATAACGCGCCATGATTTCGCCGTCCGCTACGTGCAAGTCGGTGCGGCAAACGCCACAGGCTGCGACCGCGATCAAAACGTCCCTGCCGGTTGGTTCGGGGATCTGACTTCTGGTCAGCCGGAGGGGGCGACCCGGTGCATCGATCACCATGGATGTCATATATGCCATCGTCGTGCCTCGATATTGGCTCGGGCATTCGATGACCGGTCATGAATGCTTCGACGAGCTAAGGCTGGACCGTAACGCATCTCGAGCGAGCGCGGTGTTCGTAACTTCCCTCATCACCGCCTGGAGCCAAGCGATCACTCCGCTCGACGCGTAAAGTGGAAGGACGTGGCGGGCGCCGGACCAAACAAGCCTCGATTTTGCCGGCATCGCCGATGCGTAGAACTACCAAGTTCCCGGCTGGCCCTTCTCGCTTAACGCTAGACGATCGGGGCACAGGAGCCAGACCCAGGTGATGAACGATCCAACGCTCTCCTTTCACGGTGCGGCGCGCACCGTCACGGGTTCGTGCATGGAATTCTGCCATGCGGGCAAGCGCATCCTGGTCGATTGCGGTCTCTTCCAGGGGTCCCGGACATTGGAAACGTTGAATCGCAGCCCCTTTGCGTTTGAGGCGAAGCATGTCGACGCCGTCATCCTGACGCACGCGCATATCGACCATTGCGGCTTGCTGCCGCGCCTGGTGGCTGAGGGCTTCGCCGGCGACATCTGGTGCACCGAACCGACTGCCGCGCTGCTCGAATATATGCTCGCGGATGCGGGCCGCATCCAGGAAGGCGATGCGGCGCGACGCAACCGGCGCAAGGATCGCGCCGACCTCCCCGATATCGTGCCGATCTACACCGAACAGGATGCCATCGCCGCGTGGAAGCAGACCCGGAAAGTCGCGCTCGAAGAATGGTTCGAGCCTGTCGCTGGTTTTAGCGCGCGGTTGTGGAATGCCGGCCACATCCTGGGCTCGGCGTCCGTCGAACTGTCGATCGGTGGCACGCATATCCTCTGCTCGGGCGACCTCGGGCCGAAGAACAAGGCATTCTACCCCGACCCCGAAAGTCCGGCGGGTTTCGATCACATTATCTGCGAGTCCACCTATGGCGACCGTAAACGCGACGATGTAACGCTCGCCGAGCGCCGGACCTTGCTGGAAAGCGAAATCAAGGCCGCGCTGGCGCGCGGCGGAAATCTGATCATTCCCGTTTTCGCGCTCGAGCGAACGCAGGAGTTGCTGCTCGATCTGGCCGCCTTGATCGAAACGAAACGCATCGCGTCGGTTCCGGTATTCATCGACTCGCCGCTCGCGACCCGGGCAACCAGTGTGTTCGCGAAATATGCCGACACGCTGGAGGATTTGGACGGCGAGAACATCTTTCGCAACACCGCCTTTCATTTCGTCGATGCGACTGCGGAGTCGATCCGGCTCAACAGCGTATCGGGGGCGATCATTCTGGCGGCGTCGGGCATGTGCGAAGCCGGGCGCATCCGGCACCACCTCAAGCACAACCTCTTCCGGCGGGACGCGACAATCCTGTTCGTGGGATTCCAGGCCGAGGGCACGCTGGGCCGCGTGATCCTCGATGGCGCCAAGAGGGTGCGGATCTGGGGCGAGGACATTGTCGTGCGCGCGCAGATCCGGCGGATCGACAGCTATTCCGCGCATGCCGATCAGGACGACCTCATGGCCTGGCTCGAATCTCGCCGGCCAATCGCCGGTAGCCTGTTCCTCGATCATGGCGAAGCCGCCTCGATAGAGATGCTCCGACAACTCGCGTTGACGAAGCAGCTTGCTCCCGCCGTCATCGCTCCGGAGCTGGGCGAGACCTATCGTCTCGCAGCCGGTCGGCCGGCCCAGCGCACGAAAACGGGTGACCCTCATTTGCGGGAGGCGATCGGACGAGACTGGCAGAATAGTTATGCGGACTTCGCGGCGAACCTGAAGCGCGAGCTCGCGGAGATTTCGGACGCGCGATCGCGCGATCGCGCGGTCGCCGACATGCGAAAAGTGCTCGACAGCTACAAGCAAGCCCGCGCCGAGCAGACGGTTCGGCGGCACCGGCATTGATGCATGACCTCGCCTGCCAAGTCGTGTGCGGCCAACGGGCGTTTCTGCGGCTGAAGCGTTTCCATGCATGCGTGCCGACGGCGGATACGCGCCATGATTGATCTGTTGATCTTTTTCGCCATCGTTTTTGGCGTGAACCTGCTCCCGGCGTTCGGGCCGCCGACCTGGTCGATCATCGTGCTCTATTGCCTGAACACGCGGCTACCCGTCCCGGCTCTCGTGACCGTCGGCGCCCTGGCGGCCGCGAGTGGTCGCCTCCTGCTCGCTCAAAGCTTCCGACTATTGGCCGGGCGCTTGTCCGACAGAACGCGGCGGAATCTCGCCGCCGCGCACGCAGCGCTCATGCGACATAAACGAAACCTCGTCCTGGGTTTGGGACTTTTCGCTCTCTCTCCCGTGCCCTCGGCTCAGCTCTTCGAGGCTGCGGGTTTGGCGCGGGTGCGGATTCTGCCGTTCACGGCTGCCTTTTTTGTCGGCCGCATCGTCTCCTACGCACTCTATGCGCTGAGCGCGGGGCAAATCCGCGAAACCAGCATTGGTGACGCATTCCGACGCAGCCTTGCCAGCCCGGTGGGGATCGTCCTCGAACTGGCAATGCTCGCCGGGCTGGTCGCCCTCGGCCGGATCGATTGGGAGCGATACTTCCGTCGTTCCGGCTGACGCGCCGTTTGGCTTGAACGCGGACGCCGGTTGGTGCCGCATCCGGCACGCCATCGTCTGGTGCAGGATTGCGTCGGGCGATCGCGTCCACATGGCGAGCGACGCGCGGACGCGCGCCAGCGGGCACGTTCGTCTCAGCGCCAGAACCGACCGGCATCGACCAACGCCGCATGGGCCTCGCCGGCGGTTTCGAGCAGCTTCTTGCGGCTGTCCGGGAAGAGCATGGCCATCGTGTCGGGCGAATTGGCGATGCCAAGCTGGTTCAGGGCTGCGGGCGCCGTCATCAGATCGTTGAGCGTTCCCAATGCCTCCTGCAGCGCCTCCAATGCCGCGATGAATCGCTTGTACTGGCGGCGCTGCCGCTTGCGATCGAACTGGGCGGCGAAGAACTCGGCTGCATAGCACAGTTTCTTGGCGTCCTTGCGGAACTCGTGCCGCGCCTGATCGTCGAGGTCGGCGAGATCGCGGCCGCCCCGCTTTACCTTGCGGCGCAGGCGATCCAGCGCGGCGCGGGCGAATATGCCTGCGCGCTGGTCGCGAAGCTCCGCGGTATCAACCGTGCCGAGCCATGCGCCGCTCACGGTCCATTGCGCCAGGTCGAGCATCACCCCGCGTGCCCGGGCGGATGCGAGGATTCCTACCACTTGCGCATAGACATCGTGGCGCGCCGTCTCGAGCCGATCGCGCAGCGCACCGGCCGGTGCCCGCGCGACCAGGACGTCGATGCTTCGCGCCCGGCCGAGCGTGGCCGCCAGCCAGCGCAGCGCCTCGCGCAATCCCGCGCTGGCATCGTCGGCGATCAGGGCCTTGAAGACTGACAGTGCCGACCGCAGCCGGCGCAGCGCGACACGCGACTGGTGCAGCGCCTCCGGCGCCCGTCCCATCAGGAGCAGGTCTTCGTTCAGCCGGAACTGGCGCAAGCAGGCCTGGACGATCTGCTGCAACGCCTGCGCCGCCGCCATGTCGCGGGGCAGGTCTATTCCGCCCGCTTTGACTGCGGCGACAGCCGGATCGAGCAAGGCATAGCCACGTTCGGCCTTGGTCAGGACGCCCAGCCGGAGGGGCACGGCGGCATCGAGCTTGCGCGCGAAGGCGAACAATGCCGCGGCATCGCCGCTCTTCAGCTCGAGCTCGATTTCGCAGATCGACGATCGGCGATCGCCGGCCACCACCGTGCCGCGGTCGATGACCAGCTCGATAAGGGTTTCGCCTTCGCGGATGTCCCATATGCGGCGCTCGACCCGGACTTCGAAGACTGGTGCGAGCTCGTCGGCGCGTTCGCCGAGCAGCGTCTGGATTGGCGAAGTGCCGTCGAGGACCGGCGTGTCGCCCGGGACCGCGCTTTCCCATTCGGGCCGGGCGAACAGGCCGGCCGAGCTGCCGCCGCGGGCCTTGACCGTCTGGATCCGCTTGCGCCCGACGCGGCGGATGCGCAGCGAGAGTCCAGCCTTCAAGAGGGAATGATCGGCGGTGTCGAAATAGAGCGACCGTTGCCGTACTTTACGCGGCTCGCCGCCCAATAAGCCCGAATCGGCCAGGATAACGGCGTCGCGCGGCCGCAGCGCGAGCTTGAGCTCGACTTCATCCGGCATCGCCTTGCCCTTCCGGTTCGATCGCGGGCGCCTGCCCCTCCGCGTTGCCGAAGAGATCCCACGTCGCCATGAACAAGGCTGCGATGACCGGTCCGATCACGAAACCGTTGAAGCCCATCAGTTCGAACCCGCCCAGCGTCGCGATCAGGACGACATAGTCGGGCATCCGCGCATCGCGGCCGACCAGGATCGGGCGGACGACATTGTCGACGCTGCTGATGATGAAGAACCCGCACAGGAAAAGAACGCTGCCCTGCCAGATCGCACCCGTGGCCAGCAGGTAGATGGTCATCGGTACCCAGATCAGCCCGGTGCCGATCGCCGGGAAGAGCGAAAAAACGCCCATCGCCACTCCCCACAGCAGCGCGCCAGGCAATCCCAGCAGCCAGAAGGTCAGGCCGCCGACAAGTCCTTGCAGCATGGCGACGATCAGGCTGCCCTTGGTGGTCGCGCGGATCACTTGCACGAATTTCGCAACCAGGATCGCGCGTTGCCCGGCGGGCAGCGGAATGCTGCGCTCGATCCGCGCCGCCAGGTCGTGCCCGTCGCGCAACAGGAAGAACGTCAGGTAGAGCATCACGCCGAGGGAAAGGAAGAAGCCGAACGCGCCCTGGCCAATGCTCAGCACGCGCGACGCTACCGCCTGGAAGCTGCTCGCAAAGCCCTGGCTGATTTTGGTGCGCAGGCCGCCCACGTCGCCCAGGCCGATATCCGCGAGCCAGTTTCGGGCCCAATCCGGCAGATGCGCCTGCGTTTCGACGAAGAGCCGTCCGAAATCGACCTCGCCGCTTCGCACCCGGGCGTAGAAGACGCCCCCCTCGTGCAGCAGTGCCGCGCCGAGCAACATTGCCGGCACGACGACGACGACGGTGATGATGACCAATGTTATCAGCGCCGCGCCGTTGCGCCGCCGCGGCATCGCGACGAGCAGCCGCGCGTTGAGCGGCTCGAACAGGACGGCCGCGATCACTGCCCAGAGGATCGCGCCCGAGAAGGGGGCAACCAGCCACAGGAAAGCGAGCGTGGCGCCCGCGACCAGCGACAGCAGAAACACGCGCGACGGCGTCATGCTGAACGGCATGCCGTCACTCACGGCGCAACTGCCAATGCGCGTATCGGGCGAAGGCGAGACCGCCCGGACGGCCGAACCGGTGGGGATCTATCGTCGATCGTCCGCGATTAAGCCGGTTTGACGAAGGGCGTGTCGACGGCGCGGCGCGCGACCGAAGACATGCTTGTGCAAGGTGCTCTCGCGCTCCAGCCATTTTTCACCGCTTAGCGATATTCCCTGCGGTCGCACAACCGATGCATTCGGCTGCCGCCGGCAGCGCCTTCAGCCGCTCGGCAGCGATGGCATTGCCGCAACTGGTGCAGATGCCGTAGCTGCCGGTGTCGAGCCGGGCGATTGCCGCCTTGATCTGTTCGATCTCCGCGAGCGCGGAGTCCTCCAAAGCGTCCAATGCCTGGTCGTCTTCTCGGTCGACCACCTGCTCGGCAAAGTCGTCGTCCAGTGGTTGACCGAACTCGCTTTCAATGCGCCCGACCTGAGCCATCAAAGCGGCAAGCCGCTCCGTCAGGCGGGTACGAGTCTCTGTCTTATCCAACATCACGTCATCTTTCCGTAAGAGGGCATGGCCGCAATCTTGCCGAACGGGCCGGACCGTTCCTGCGACAGCATCTTCAGGCGGGCGCACGCCGCCGAGCGCGCGCCGACCGCCAGCGGGAGCAAATCTGCCGGCGCGGTCATTCGGTCAGTGCGACAGGAGAAGCGGGTAAGGTGAATGCGAGAGCAGCTCGCGGGTCACCCCGCCGAAGACCGCCTCGCGCAGGCGCGAATGGCCATAGCCGCCGGCGACGATCAGCCCCGCGCCGTGACGCCCGGCCTCGGCGATCAGGGTGCGCGCGATGCCCGACGGGAGGGGAGGAACGCGCTCGACGCGCGCATGGATATCGTGGCGCGACAGATAGCGTGCCGCATCCTCTGCCCAGCCATCGGCTCTGTCGGTCTCTACCTCCACGAGGAATACTCGCTCCATGAGCTTGAGGAGCGGGATGGCGTTGCGAAGTGCCGAAGTCGCCGTCATCGACCCATCCCATGCGACGATCGCACAACGATCCTCGAATTTCCGCACATCCTGCGGCACGGCCAGGATCGGCTTGCCGGCTCCCGTGATCACGCCGCCCGCGACGCTGCGCATGGGTGTGGCCGGATCCTCGAGTTGCCGGTTGACGATGACCAGATCGGCGAACTGCGCGGCGCTGCACAGACTTCCCACAAAGTCGCCGGTCCGTTCCTGCCAATCCCACGACACGTCCTCGTGAACGAGCCGCGCTTCCACCTTGGCCCGATTGGCGGCTTCCACCTCGACTTCGCTCTCGACGATCGCGGCGCTGAGCGTGCTGCCGACGGAATCGTCGACATAGGCCGGGGGCAATACGACAACATCGAGACAGGTGAGATGTGCGTCGAGCCGCCGCGCCAAATCGATCGCAACTTGCATCCGAGCTTCTTGTCCGGCGTCCTCATGTGCAAGTACCAAAAGGGTTTTCATGGCGTGCCTCCGATTTGCATGGTTCGAGCCTAATCGCCGCCGCGCAGGGCACGCTATTGGTGGATTTACGGACTACCGGGCGGACGCGTGACGGGCGCCTGTCCCTCATGATCGACAATAGGGATGCTCGGAGAGATGCGTTGCGCGGCTTCGAGGTTCGTCACCAAGAGGTCGAACGGCATGATCTCCAGCAAATCGGCCACATTGCTGCGTCGAAATATCCCCTCGATACCGCGGTGCCGATGGGTGGCGGCGACGATCAGGTCGGGATGAAGCGCCGACCATTGCTCGATCAGCACCGATTCCACATCGCCGCGCCGTACGACCGGTGTTACCGGGATCGTGACGTCCGGACGTCCGGCGAGGGTCGTCGCGACCACGCGCTTCAACGCTTCCAGCGCGACGGCCAGCTGCTGCGCCGTCGATCGTTTCGGGCATGCATGCACCGCGTACACGTCGCTCGCGGACCTGACCCGCAGCGCAAGGTCGAGGACGTGCCGCGCGTCGTCACCCTCGTCGAGCAATGCCAGGATGCGCTTGTAGGGTCCCTTGGACGCGGCCTGCACGGCCAGTACCGGAATCGATCCCTGTCGGGCGACGTCGATGATCAAATCGAACGGCCGGTCGTCGATCTGATCGGGATCGATCGTGTTGCGCATCACGATCAATTCGGCGCCCAGCGCCGCCGCATGGTCGACGATCTCGGGGGCATGGCTGGGGATATGTGCGCTGAGCGATATCGAACCCAGGCAAGGGAAGCGTCTGTCGATGCCGTCCAGATCGATCTCCGGGAGCGGCGCATGGCCGTTCCGCCGGCGCCGGGTGCGAAGACGAAGAATGTGCAGGTCGGCGCAATTCGCCGCGGCGATCTCGCATCCTCTTTCTAGCGCGGCATCCGGATTGCTAGCCAGATCGCTGGCGACGACGAGTTGACGCACGACGGATCCTCCTGACGCCTTATCCAGGCGGGCCGGGGTCCAACGCTATCGGGAAGTGTACTTAAACCGGGGGGGCATCTCCCCCGGCGGGATCTGCTCCGCGCACGCCTCGCATAATGCGTCGAAGATCGACCGGACCATATCGTCGGCGATGCGGTAATAGCGCGTTTGCGCATCTGCCCTGACGGCGACGGCGCCGCCGTCGCGGAGCACGCCGAGATGCTGGGACACCGCCGACTGGGCGAGGCCGGTCAGTTCGACAAGGTCACCGACCGACGCTTCGCCCGCCGACAGGCGGCACAGCATGATCAGCCGTTCGCGATTGGCGAGCAGGCGCAGGACCGCCGCCATGCGGTCGGCATTCGCGCGCAATTCGTCGATCGGATCGGTATGTTTCATGTCGGCAAAGTTAGCGGCCGGCCGTCGTCGCGCAAGACGATGTAGATCGCCGGGATGACGAGGACGGTCAGCAGGGTCGACGAGGCAAGCCCGAACAGCAGCGAGATTGCCAGCCCCTGGAAGATCGGATCGGTCAGGATCACCGCCGCGCCGATCATCGCCGCCGCCGCGGTCAGCACGATCGGCTTGAACCGGATCATACCCGCTTCGAGCAAGGTGTCGCGCAGCGATTTGTCCGCACACCGAGCATGGCGCACGAAATCGACCAGCAGGATCGAGTTGCGCACGATGATCCCGGCCAGGGCGATGAAACCGATCATCGACGTGGCGGTGAACGGCGCTCCGAACAGCATGTGCCCGGCGACGATGCCAACCAGCGTCAGCGGGATCGGGGTCAGGATCACCAGCGGGATTTTGAAGTTCCGGAACTGTCCGACCACCAGCACATAGATACCGAGCAGCGCGACCATGAACGCCGCGCCCATGTCGCGGAACGTCACCCAGGTGATCTCCCACTCGCCGTCCCACAGCAAGGCCGGCCTAGTTTCGTCCTCCGGCTGTCCATTGAGGCGGACCTCAGGCTTGATCAGCCCGGCACGTTTCCAGTCGAAATGCTCGATCGCGTCGTCGACCGCGAGCATGCCGTAGATCGGCGCTTCGTAGCGGCCGGCGAGTTCGGCCGTCACCATGTCGGCGGCACGGCCGTCGCGCCGGAACAATTGCGTGTCGCCGGTGGTCATCGACGCGGTCACGACCTCGCCGAGCGGGATCGGCACTGGCCCGTTCGGCCCTTGCATGGCAGCGATCGGAGTCGCTGCCAGGGTCGACGACCAATTGCGTTGCGCCTGGTCGAGCGACACTTCGATCGGCAGCGGGTCGCGCTGGTTGCCGCGCGGCGCATAGCCGACGACCTGATCGCCGAGCAGCGCGGCGATGCTGTCGAAGACCTGGCGTTCGGACAGGCCGTAATAATCGAGCTTCGCGCGATCGGGAACCAGGCGGAGTTGCGGGCGGGGCGTACCGAAGCTGTTGTCGACATCGACGATGTAGGGAACGCCCTTGAACAGCCGTTCGACCGCCATGGCCGTGGCCCGGCGAGTGGCTTCGTCGGGGCCGTATATTTCGGCGAGCAATGTGGCGAGCACCGGCGGTCCGGGCGGTGTCTCGACCACCTTGATCGAACCGTCGGCTGGAAGCGCGATCGACTTCAGCCGGTTGCGCAGATCGACCGCGATCGCATGGCTCGACCGGGAGCGGTCGCCCTTGGGTTGCAGGGTCACCATCAGGTCGCCCATTTCCGGACGGTTGCGCAAGAAATAGTGCCGCACGAGCCCGTTGAAATTGAATGGCGCCGACGTGCCGACATAGGCTTCCATCGAAGTGACTTCGGGCACGACACGGGCGACCGCCGCCGCCTGGTCGATCACGCGCGCGGTATTTTCCAGGCTGGTGCCCTCGGGCATGTCGACGACGAGTTGGACCTCCGATTTGTTATCGAACGGCAACAGCTTCACGGTGACCGCCTTGAAGTAGAACATCGAGCAGGCGATGAGCGTCGCCACGCCGACCGCAGCCAGGAATATGGCCGCAGACCGCCGCGTCGCGATCACGCGGGAGGCGACTCGCGCATAGAGTTTGCCCAGCTTGCCGCCATGGGCATCGTGATGGCCCTCGCCGGCGATCGACTTGCGTGCGAAGCGGATCATCAGCCACGGCGCGATGATCACCGCGACGAAGAACGAAAAGATCATCGCCGCGGACGCATTGACCGGGATCGGCGCCATGTACGGTCCCATCAACCCGGAGACGAATAGCATCGGCAGCAGTGCGGCGACGACAGTTGTCGTGGCGACGATGGTCGGGTTGCCGACCTCGGCGACCGCGTCGATTGCGGCATCGACGCGGCTGCGGCCGTCGCCCATCGCCCAGTGCCGGGCGATATTCTCGATCATCACGATCGCATCGTCGACCAGGATGCCGATCGAGAAGATCAGCGCGAACAGGCTCACCCGGTTGATCGTGAAACCCATGATCTTGGAGGCGAACATGGTCAGCAGGATGGTCGTCGGGATGACGATCGCGGTCACGCCGGCTTCGCGCCACCCGATCGCGAAGCCGATCAACAGAACGATCGATAGGGTCGCCAGGCCGAGATGGAATAGCAGTTCGTTCGCTTTCTCGTTGGCGGTCTCTCCGTAATTGCGCGTCACGGCGACGGTCACGCTGTCGGGGATCAGGCTGCCGCTCAGCGAATCGACGCGGCGCACGATGGCATCGGACACCGTGACGGCGTTGGCGCCGGGGCGCTTGGCGATCGCCAGGCTGACCGCTGGCGCCTGCGACCACGCGCCGTCCTGCCTCGCCCAGCGCCAGGACCGTGCCTGATCCTGGCCCGGGCCTTCCGTCACGGTGGCGACGTCGCGCAGATAGACCGCCTCGCCGCTGACCGACCGCACCGTCAGCATGCCGACGTCCGCGGCGCTCGATAGCATACGCCCCGCCACGACATCCGCCGCACCGCCACGCTCCCGGACCGATCCTGCGGGGAAAGCGCGGTTGGCCTGTGCCGCGGCCTCGACCAGCGCACCCAGCGGGACGCGCCGCGCTGCGAGCTTGGCCGGATCCGGGATGACGCGAATCCGCTGCTGCTGGCCGCCGATAATGAAGGACAGGCCGACATCGTCGACCTTCGCCACCTCGGTCTGCAGCCGGCCGGCCAGGTCGCGAAGCGACTGGTCGGTCCATCGGCCCGGCGCATTTGCCTTCGGCGTCAGCGTCAGGACGACGATGGGGACGTCATTGATCCCGCGCACCGTAACCTTGGGCGCCGGTATCCCGACCGGAATACGGTCGATATTGGCGTTGAGCCGTTCGTTGATCCGGATCGCGGCATCTTCGGGATTGGAGCCGACCAGGAAGCGCGCGGTCACCAGCACGCCGTTATTCTCGGCCTGAGTATAGACGTGCTCGACTCCATTGACGCTCTTGACGATCGTCTCGAGCGGCTTGGCGACGAGTTCGACGGCATCGCCCGCCGACAGCCCTGGCGCCGCGACCTGGATATCGACCATCGGCACGCTGATCTGCGGTTCTTCCTCACGAGCGATCGTCATCGTCGCGATCAGCCCGACCAGGATCGCGGCCAGCAGGAAGAGCGGCGTCAGCGGCGAATTGATCGTCGCCCGGGTGATCCGTCCGGAAATGCCCAGCGCCACCGTTAGCGACCCGGGCCGACCAGCGTGTCGCCGACTCCGGCGCCCGACAGGATCTCCACCTTGCCGCCGTCCGCTGGCCTCGTCTGGACGGGCACCGTCGAAAGTTGCCCGTCGGACGCGACGATCGCGACATAGTCGATTCCGAAGCGTGTCGTGACGAACGCGGCCGGAACGAGAATGGCTTGACGCTCTCCGACGCCGACATGCGCCGTGACGCGGCGCCCGATCAGCGTGCCGTCGAGCCCGGGCACCGCCACGTCGACCCGGATCTGGCCGGCCTCGATCGCCGGATAAATCTTGCTGACCGTGCCGCTCAGGTCATGGCCTTCGGCCACGCCGGATACCGTCACCAATGTCCCGGGACGAACGTGCCCGCCGAGCGACTCCGGAAGGTCGAGTCGAACGACGAGCGGGCCTGATGTGACGGTGGCGATCGACGTGCCGGGCGTAACCGCTGACCCGGCGGGGACATCGGCCACCAGCACTCGGCCGCTCGATGGCGCCAGGACGAGGCCCTGGCCGGCGACGGCGCCGACGGCCGATTGCTGCGAGCGCGCGGCGCGAACCTGTGCGGATGCCGTGCCGACCGCGGCTTGCGATTGGTCGAGCCGCGCCTTGGCATAGACGCCACGCCGATACAGATAGTCGACGCGTTGAAGGTCGGCCTGGGCCTGCCGCAATTGCGCTTCGGCCGCCGCTGCCTGCGCACCATAGGCGGCCGCCTGATAGCCGAGCTGGTTGTCGACGATCCGGCCGAGCGGTTGGCCTTTCGTCACCATGTCTCCCTTGCGGACGAGCAGCGTTTCCAGCACGCCGGCGATGCGCGCCCGGGCATCGGCACGATCGGTCGTCGTGATCTCCCCGCCGACATCCTTCCAGTCCGTGGTGGCCGTCCACTGCAGCCGAAGCCGCGGACCGCTCGCCGCCGAACGCGTTTCGACCGGCGTGGCGCGATCCCCCCCGCCGCAGGCGGCAAGCGACGCCAGCGCAGCAGCGGCGAAGGCTGTTCTAAAGGACAGGGTCGTCACGCGTTGATCCTCTCAGGCTCCGATTACGAGCGGCAGGTTAGCCGCCTTCCAGGCCCCGATCCCTCCGCAAAGATGCGTATCGACCGCCACGCTTGCTGCGGCGCACTGTCCGAGCGCGGAGGCCGAACGACGGCCGCCGGCGCAATTGAGGATCAGGATCTTGCCATCGACGGACGGTAACGACGTGGGATCGAAGCGGGAGAGCGGCAGGTTGATCGCGCCCGCTATGTGCCCGGCGGCGAATTCGTCGGGCTCGCGCACGTCGACCACCATGGCGGTGCCCGCGTCGAGCATCGCTTTCAACGCCCGCGGCTCGAGTTCGTGGATGCGCGTGCGATTGCTCAAACCAAACATGGGAAACCTCATAAATTAGTAGTTGCTAATATCATGTAATATGAATATTAGACAAATACAATATATAAGTCAGGAGGCTGAGGTGCCGGTACCGAAAATAGCTGTCTTGGGCGCAGGGCTGGGTGGCACGATCGCCGCCTATGAGTTGCGCGCGAAGCTGAGGAACCGCGCGGAGATCGTGCTGGTCGGCAATTCCGAGGATTTTTGGTTCGTGCCGTCGAACCCCTGGGTCGCCGTCGGCTGGCGCGAGCCCGATGCGATCCGGGTGCATCTACCGCCGGTGATGAAGCGCCACGGCATCGACTTCACTGCGGTCGGCGCCACGCGGCTAGTACCCGGCGAGAACCGGCTCGAGCTCGGCGACGGATCGACGCTCGCCTATGATTATCTCATCATCGCCACCGGCCCCGATCTGGCGTTCGACGAGATTCCCGGCTTTGGTCCCGACGGCCATACGCTTTCGATCTGCCAGACCCACCACGCCGCCGAGACGCATCGCCGGTTCGAGGATTTGTGCGCCAACCCGCGACCGATCGTGGTCGGTGCCGCACAGGGCGCGTCCTGCTACGGCCCCGCCTACGAATTCGCGATGATCCTCGACACCGAGCTCAAGCGTCGCGGCGTACGCGACCGCGTGCCGATGACCTTCGTCACTCCCGAACCTTATATCGGCCATCTCGGGCTCGACGGGGTGGGCGACACCAAAAGCCTGCTCGAAAGCGAGATGCGCAACCGCCACATCAAGTGGATCACCAATGCCAAGGTGATCGCGGTCGATCCCGAGGTCATGCACGTCGAGGAAGTCGACGAAGACGGGAAGACGAAGCGCGCGCACGACATCCCGTTCGGCTTCGCCATGCTGCTGCCTGCTTTCCGCGGCGTCGAGGCGGTGCGGGGTATCGAGGGGCTGAGCAATCCCCGCGGGTTCATCCTGATCGACAAGCATCAGCGCAATCCGAAATATCCCAACGTCTTCGGGCTCGGCGTCTGCATCGCGATCCCGCCGGTCGGGCCGACCCCGCTCCCGGTCGGCGTGCCTAAGACCGGCTTCATGATCGAAAGCATGGTCACCGCGATCGTCGAAAATCTTGGCGAGATTCTCGACGGCAAGGAGCCGAGCCACGAGGCGAGCTGGAATGCGATCTGCCTCGCCGACTTCGGCGACAGCGGCGTCGCCTTTGTCGCCAAGCCGCAAATCCCGCCGCGCAACACCAATTGGTCGGCCGAAGGCAAGTGGGTCCACCTCGCCAAGATCGGCTTCGAAAAATACTTCCTGCGCAAGATCCGCAAGGGCGAAAGCGAGCCCTTTTACGAGAAGCTCGCGCTGCACGTGCTGGGCGTCAAGAAGCTTCGTTTTTAATGAGGAGAAGGACTGTGAACATCGATCGTGCCGTGATGGCTTTCGCCGGCTGCATCGTCCTGCTGGGCACCGTGCTCAGCTTGACCGTCAACGTCTGGTGGATCGCCCTGGCGATCTTCGCCGGTGCCAACATGGTCCAGGCGAGCCTCACTGGATTCTGCCCGGCCGCCATGATCTTCCGCGCCCTCGGCTTGCGTTCGGGTCAGGCATTCCGCTGATCGCGACTGCCGCGTTCAGTCCTCTCAAGTGCGTCGGTCGACCCGGGGCGGCTATCGATCGGCGACACTTGGGCTTTCCGTGGCGCCGGCGGACGTGGGAGAATTTGGAAATGGTGGACAGGGCTGGATTCGAACCAGCGTACGCTTGCACGGGCAGATTTACAGTCTGCTGCCTTTAACCACTCGGCCACCTGTCCCCAGGTCTTCGCCCTTCGCGGGAAGGACGGTCGCTTCGAAAAGCGAGGGCGCCCCATGCCCAAGCCCGGCGGTCATGTCAACGCGGTTGGGGCACGTTTTCGGCGCTGCCGAAACCAGGCGTACGATATGTGTGGCACACCCTTGCGCGGGTCGCGCGGCGGCAATAGCGTGCGCCGCATAACAATCCCCGGGGAGCATAATCGTTCATGCGCAAGATGATCGCCGCCTTTGCCGCGGCCGCTGCTATCGCCATTCCCGCGTCGCTGCATTCCAACGACCTGTCGATGGTCAACCGGATCATGGACGAGGGCTTCAATCGGTCGCAGGTGATGACCACCGCCGAATATCTGTCCGACCAGATCGGCCCACGGCTCACCAATTCGCCCAATATGCGCAAGGCGGAGGCGTGGACCTCGTCCAAGTTCAGCGAATGGGGCCTCACCAACGTCCATAAGGAAGGGTTTGAATTCGGGCGCGGCTGGTGGATCGAGAGCTCGTCGGTGCGGATGACCAGCCCGCGCCCGATCCAGCTGACCGCGATCCCGATCGCCTGGACGCCGGCCACCAACGGAACGGTGTCGGGAGAGGTGATCGTCGCGCCGATCGCGACCCCCGCCGATTTCGCCAAGTGGAAAGGCAAGCTCAAGGGCAAGATCGTCCTGGTGACGAAGCCCGATGACGGCTCGGAGCCAGGCGACGCGCCGTTCAAGCGCTACACCGCGGAGGACCTCGCCAAGCTCGATCAGTTCGTCCAGCCCAAATTTGATCCAGCCGCCGCCGATCGCGGCGTGAAGCGCCTTGAGTTCGCCAAGAAGCTCGATGCTTTCCTGCAGGAGGAAGGCGCGGTCGCTTATGCCACCAAGTCGCGGCTCGACGGCAAGCTCGTCCATGGCGAGGGCTATCTGTTCGGCGCCGGCGATACGGTGAAGACGCCTGGCGTCGAGATCGCGGCGGAGGATTATCGCCGCCTGGTCCGCCTATCGATCGCCGGCGCAAATCCGACTGTGTCGATCAACAACGACGTCCGTTTCGACGATAGCGATGTCAACGCGTACGATATCATCGCCGACATCCCCGGCAGTGCCAAGGACGGCAGCTATGTGATGGCCGGCGCGCATCTCGATTCCTGGGTGGCGGGCGACGGCGCCGCGGACAATGGCGCAGGCAGCGCGATGATCATGGAAGCCGCGCGCATCCTGTCGACCTTGAAGGTCAAGCCCAGGCGGACGATCCGCTTCGCGCTCTGGGCGGGCGAAGAGCAGGGGCTGCTGGGCAGCCTGGCCTATGTCGAGAACCATTTCGCGACCCGCGGCAGCCCGAGCGATCCCAAGCTGACCGGTCTGGCCCGCTATCAGGGCTGGGCCAATCGCTGGCCGATCGCGACCAAGGCCGATTGGTCGAAAATGGCCGCTTATTTCAACATCGACAACGGGTCGGGCAAGCTGCGCGGCATCTATGCCGAGAACAATCCGGCAGTGGTGCCGATCTTCAAGCAATGGCTGGAGCCGTTCAATGCGATGGGCGCGTCGTCGGTGGTGATCCGCAAGACCGGCGGCACCGATCACGTCTTCATGCAGGCGGTCGGCCTGCCCGGTTTCCAGTTCATCCAGGATCCGCTCGACTACGGCAGCCGTATCCACCACACGTCGATCGATACCTATGATCACTTGAAGGGCGACGACATGCGTCAGGCGGCGGTTGTGCTGGCGGCGTTCCTGTGGAATGCGGCGAATGGTGACGCGCTACCGCGTCCGCCGCTGCCGACGCAGCCGTCCAAGACGGATCCTTTCGCTTATGCCGATGAGTAAGATCGCATCGTCGCCCCGGCGCAGGCCGGGGCCGCCTTGTCATAACGCCGTGCATCAGCCGCCAGCGGCCCCGGCCTGCGCCGGGGCGACGAGTTAGTCATGGCGCGTAGAGGCCATCGCCCGTCCCAGGCTCCTGCCTCACGCCCTCGTTTCTGGGGACGTCACGCGGTGTTGGCGGCGCTCGCAAATCCCGAGCGGACGGTCCGGAAGATGTGGGCGACGCGCGAAGCGCTGGCCGGGCTCGATATCCCGCCGGTGATTCCGATCACTTATGCCGACGTCGCCGATCTCGGCCGACTGGTGCCGGGCGACGCGCCGCACCAGGGGTTGGTGATCGAGGTCGAGCCGCTCGAGGATATCTGGCTCGGCGACCTGCTCGAGCAAGGACAGGGCGAGGATGACCGCCGCCCGCTGGTGGTGCTCGACCAGGTCACCGATCCGCACAATGTCGGCGCCATCCTTCGCTCGGCCGCGGCATTCGATGCGCTCGGTATCGTCACGCAGGACCGCCATTCACCGCCCGAATCGGGTGCGGTGGCGCGCACAGCATCGGGGGCGCTCGAGATCGTGCCCTGGGTCCGCGTGGTCAATCTGTCGCGCGCGCTGGACGAGATCGCCGAGGCCGGTTTCTGGCGCGTCGGCCTGGCCGGAGAGGCGACCGAAACATTGGGCAACGTGATCGGCGGCGCGATGCGGATCGCGCTGGTGTTGGGGGCCGAAGGTGAGGGGATGCGGCACAATACGATGCAGCATTGCGATCAGCTTGCGCGCCTGCCGATATCGCCTAGGATCGAGAGCTTGAACGTATCCAATGCCGCTGCGATCGCGCTTTATGCGGTGGCCGCGCGCGACTGATGGGGGAATTCTGATGACGGCACGAGTGACGCGTCTCGCGCTGGTGCTGCTCGCGCCCTTGATGCTGCTCGGTTGCCTGCTCGCGCCGGGCAAGTTCACCTCGACATTGACGATCAACGCCGACCGCACCTTCACCTATAGCTATCAAGGCGAGGTCTATGCCTTCGATCTCAATGACGCGATGAAGGACATGCCATCGGGCGGCGATGACGACACCAAGAAGACCGATGGCGTTTCGTTCCAGCATGTCGATTTCGACAAGGATCAGACGAAGGACAAGGACAGCGCCAAGGACGCGGCCAAGGCCAAGGCGGAAGCCGACGCGAAGAACCGCGAAATGGCGGCGACGTTGTCCAAGGAGGCAGGGTTCCGCAAGGTCGATTATGTCGGCGACGGCAAGTTCCTGATCGACTATCAGATCAGCGGGAAGCTCGATCACACCTATCTGTTTCCCTACAATCTCGATGCCGGGATCATCATTCCCTTCGTCGCGGTCGAAATCCGCGCCAACGGCACCGCGCGCGTCAAGGCGCCGGGCTTCGCCAATGATTCGAAGGATTCGGCGGGCGGCATGGCCGGATCGGACGCGAGCAAGGCCTCGGCCAAGCTCGACGGCACCTTCATCCTCGACACCGACGCCGAGATCGTCAGCCAGAATAACGAGGACGGAGTGAAGGTCGTCAACGGCCGCAAGACCGTGACGTGGAAGGCGACCCCGCTATCGAGCACCGCGCCGATGGCGGTGGTGCGGTTCGCTGGGGCTGCGAAGTAGGCGGCTGGCCGCGCTACCCATATTTCGTCATCCCGGCCTTGTGCCGGGATCCACTGGGAGGCGAGCGCGGAACTCGAGGTTCTACTTCCTCAGTCTGGGGCGCGGTGGATGCTGGGACGAGCCTGGCATGACGATCGAGAGCAAGGAGAACCTAATCCTCCTCGGCGATCCGAACCTTCAGGCCGTCGAGGTGATCCCCGAACTCGATCTGGCACGACAGCCGGCTGGTCTCGTCGCGGTCGGCCGACGAATCGAGCAAATCGTTCTCGTCCTCGCTCATCGGTTTCAGTTTGGCAGCAAATTCCGGGTCGACATGGACGTGGCAGGTGGCACAGCTGCAGCAGCCGCCGCACAGCGCCAAAACCTCGTCGATCCCGGCGTCGCGGATCACTTCCATCACCGACAGGCCAGCCTCGCCCGTGATTTCCTGTTCTTTCCCGTCGCGCGTCACGACGATAAGCTTGGGCATGTCTTTCCTCCGTCCGGTTGCAGCGGCCCATGCCGTGCCCGGGCGCATCGATCAAGGTTCCGTATAAGGTTTCATATGGTCCAGACCGCCAAGTCGTTGAACACCGCGCTCGACGCGCTTGCCGCGATCGAGCCCGCTTTCGCTGTCGCGCTACAGCGCGCGGGCTATCCCGAGCCGCGCGTGCGCGACCGCGGCTATGCCACCTTGCTGCGCACGATCATCGGCCAACAGGTGTCGGTGGCGGCGGCGCAGTCGATCTGGAACAAGCTCGAGGCGCAAATCGGCGACCTGACCGACCCCGCCACGGTCGCCGCAGCGAGCGACGAGCAACTCCGCGCCGCCGGCCTGTCGCGGCAAAAGGTCAGCTATGCGCGCAGCCTGGCGGAGGAAGTGACGAGCGGCCGGCTCGATTTCTCGCAATTGCCCGAGGATGACGAGGAAGCGATCGCGCAATTGGTCAAGATCAAAGGCATCGGCCGCTGGTCGGCGGAAATCTATCTGCTGTTCGCCGAAGGACGGCCGGACATCTGGCCGGCCGGCGACTTGGCGGTGCAGATCGAGATCGGCCGCATTCTGGGGCATGACGAGCGACCGGCGGAAAAGCTGATGCGGGAACTGGCGGAGAACTGGCGTCCGCATCGCGGGGCGGCAGCGATCCTGGCTTGGCATCATTACAAGGTGGATATGGACGTGATCTAGATTTCGAACGCGACCGAACTAAAGCGTCACGCCGGCCTTGTGACCGGGCGCGACAGGGCGGCAAGCCGGGGGAAAGAAGCTCTTGCTATGCGCTAACCGGCACGGTGGATGCCGGGACAAGCCCGGCATGACGGCCAAGTCTCGACTATAGCGTTTGCCGTGGACCAATTTTGGATCTTCGACACAATGCCTAAATCGAGTTAATCAAAGACCTGTACTGGCCGACAGCAGGGCGGTGGAGTGGTCGAGATCAAAGATTCTGGACGCGAGTTCCATATTTCCAGGCCAAGGATTGTCGGTCTGGTGTTTGCCGCTGCCACATCGCCTATTTTCTTCGCGTTTGCGGCATTCGGACACAGAACCCTTGGAAATGCCCTCTGGCTTGCTGCCTGTGTCGGTCTGGTAGTCGCCTATGTGCTGCCAACCCCGTTGAGGAAGTTCATGCAAGCTCTGGTCCCTACGTCGGCGGAGAGGGACGAGCGTTCGCGCGTCGATCCAAGCTGAAGCGCAACGTCTGCTATCCAGGAAGAACGGCGTTCTCCTATCCCGCTCGCGTCCAGACCATCGTCTGGCAGAAGATCGCGATACAGCCCTGGACTTTCAGATTGGCGCCGTCGCGCGCAACGACTGCGCGGTAGGTCTTGCCGGTCTTGGGGTCGTAGATCTTGCCCTTCCAGCCGTCGCCCGATGACGACAGCTCGGTCAGGATCGGCAGGCCGACGAGCGGGCGGGTCTTGAGCTTTGGATCGGGATTGAGCGAGTCGACCCAGGGTTTGCCGGCAGGCGGACCCTTGATCACCTTGACGACCCGGCCGCAGATCGCGCCGCCGCAATCGCCGATCGCGACCACCGCGCCGCCATCGGCGGTCAGCCAGCGACCGGCGATCGGCGCCGCGGCGAACAGCGGGGCGGGAAGCGCGACGGTGACGGCGGCGAGGCCGAGGAGGAGCGGGCGAATCATCGGCGATGGCATAAACTGGGGCATAGCAGGCCTTTGTGCCGCCGGACGAGCCAAGCGTTCATCGCTCCAAATCCATTCCCCTCCCGCGAGCGGGAGGGGTTAGGGGAGGGCATGTCGCAGCCATCATCGGGACAGGCCCTCCCCCAGCCCCGCACCGGGTGAACGATGCCCCGCATCGTTCAGGCCATGCCGGGGGCATAGCCGACCCGGGGCGCGCGAGCGGGAGGGGAGTGACTTTCGCCGGGCAGGTGCCGGTTCATTTATGCCCGATCAGACCCTAAGGGGAGTGGCGACTCACACCCCAAGGAGACCCCATGAGCGACGGTTGGACGATCGGAATCATCGGCGGATCGGGACTCTATGCGATCGACGGGCTGGAGGATGCCGAATGGCGCCGGGTCGATACGCCCTGGGGCCCGCCGTCGGACGAATTGTTGTTCGGGCGGATCGGTGAGGTCAATCTCGTCTTCCTGCCGCGCCATGGCCGCGGGCATGCCATCCCGCCGTCCGAGCTCAATTTTCGCGCCAATATCGACGCGCTCAAGCGCTCGGGCGTGACCGACATCCTGGCGATCTCGTCGATCGGCTCGCTCGAAGAGGATCTGCCGCCCGGGCATTTCGTCGTGGTCGATCAGTTCATCGACCGCACCGTGCATCGCGCGTCGAGCTTCTTCGGCACCGGGATGGTCGCGCATGTCAGCATGGCCTATCCGGTGTGCGAGCGGCTGTCGGGCTTCGCCGCCGCGGCGGTCGAGGCGGCGGGCGGCAAGGTCGCGACCGGCGCCACTTATCTGGCGATGGAGGGGCCGCAATTCTCGACCCGCGCCGAAAGCCTGCTCTATCGCGACTGGGGCGCCGACGTGATCGGCATGACCGCGATGCCCGAAGCCAAGCTCGCGCGAGAGGCGGAGCTGCCTTACGCGCTGATCGGCATGGTCACCGATTACGATTGCTGGCGCGAGAGCGAAGCGCCGGTCGAGGTCGCCGAAGTGATCGCGCAGATGCACGAGAATGGCGAGGTTGCGCGGCGCACGGTCGGGGCATTCGTCAAGGCATTGCCCAGCGAGCGCACGCCGTCGCCGATCGACACCTGTCTCGACGTCGCGCTGATCACCGATCCGGCCAAGCGCGACGCCGCGTTGCTGGCGAAGCTGGACGCGGTGGCGGGCCGGGCATTGCGGCGCTAGGAACGATCGGCACGCGTGCGGCTTTGATTGCGCAGACGCGACAGGGACACGAATGACGCCACCGCCGAACAGCGATGCGATCCACGACGCTGCGCCTTTCGCGCGGGGGCGGCCGTCGCTTGCCGAAAGCCACGCCAGCATAAAGGTGCCGGCGACGGGCGCGTGGCGGCGGTTCTTCGCCTTTATCGGGCCGGGCTATCTGGTCGCGGTCGGCTACATGGATCCGGGCAATTGGGCGACCGACCTCGCCGGCGGATCGGCGTTCGGCTATACCTTGCTCGCGGTCGTCCTGCTGTCGAGCCTGATGGCGATCCTGCTCCAGACCTTGTCGGCGCGGCTCGGCATCGCGGCGAAACTCGATCTCGCCCAGGCGTGCCGTGCGCGATACGGGCGCAAGACCACGATCGTGCTGTGGCTGCTGTGCGAGGTGGCGATCATCGCCTGCGACCTGGCCGAGGTGCTCGGAACCGCGGTCGCGCTCAAATTGCTGTTCGGGCTGCCCTTGCTGGCGGGCGTAGCGATCACCGCGTTCGACGTGCTGTTGTTGCTCTCGCTGCAACGGTTCGGCTTTCGCAAGCTGGAGGCGTTCATCGCCACGTTGCTGGTCGTGATCGCCGGCTGCTTTGCCTATGAATTGTGGCTGGCGCGGCCCGATTGGGGCGCGGTCGTCGGCGGGCTGGTGCCGCGGCCGGAGATCGTGACCAACCCGGCGATGCTCTACATCGCGATCGGCATCCTGGGCGCGACGGTGATGCCGCATAATCTCTATCTCCATTCCTCGGTGGTGCAGACGCGCAAGGTCGCGGCGGGCGACGAGCGCGGGGCGATTCGGCTGGCCACGGTCGACACGATTGTCTCGCTCGGGCTGGCGTTCCTGATCAACGCGGCGATCCTGATTCTGGCGGCCTCGGTGTTTCATGCGGCAGGCCGTGCCGACGTCGCGGATATCGAGCAGGCGCACCGCTTACTGTCGCCGATGCTGGGCGCGGGGGCGGCGAGCGTGGTGTTCGCGCTAGCACTGCTCGCCTCGGGGCAGAATTCGACCATCACCGGCACGCTGGCGGGCCAGATCGTGATGGAGGGATTCCTCGATCTGCGCCTGCCAGTCTGGTTGCGCCGCATCGTCACGCGCTTGCTGGCGATCGTGCCGGCGGCATTGGTGATCGGCATCGCCGGCGAAGGCTCGACCACCAGCCTGCTGGTGCTGAGCCAGGTGGTGCTCAGCCTGCAGCTGCCGTTCGCGGTGGTTCCGCTGGTGATGTTCACCGGCGACCGAAGGATGATGGGCGAGTTCGCCAGCCCCTGGGCGCTGCGCGCGGCGGCTTGGGCGGTCACGGCGGCGATCATCGCGCTCAACGTGAAGTTGTTGATTGGGGTAGTTTCGGGCTGATGCCCTCCCGAGGGCGCTCGTCGCTCCAGCCAGCGAGCGCCCCGGCGGATCTCGCGGCGCTACTGCGGCTGATTTGCGCAGGCGACGTCGTATTGCGACACGGATGCCGTATTGCGGGAGTTCTGCGGCTGCGAGCCGGCATAGACGTCTCCCGCGCTTCCGCCGAAGGCAGAATGGCCGTTGTCCGCCGACTTGCCCGGGTCGGATCCTGTGCCGGTGGCAATCAGCTCTTCACAGTCCTGGCTCGGCTGGCCGGTCGTCGTCGGGCCATTCTGGCTTCCTGACGCCTTTGGCGTAGCGGTCGGTGCCTTTTGGGCAGAGGCCAATGCCGGCGCGAGCGCCAGAGTCGTCGCGGCGATCAAGAGGATATTGGCTTTCATCGGAAGGCTCCTTTGCGATTGTGGCCCAACGAGCGCGCCGACCTCAGGCACCTGCGCGGCGCACTTCCTGCTCTTGGGACAGCCGTCGGTGCATGCCCGCAACCGTTCGGTTCATTGCGAAACCTGTCCCAATCGCGTTCGATACGATGAGCTGTGCTTGGCCGCGGCTAAAGTGCCTAGGCGGCCAACGCCGACATAGCTGTGGGCTAGGTGTCCCGCCCCCAATTAAGCGTGACCTTGGTTGCGCCACGCGCGGTTTCGACTACCGCCATCATCGATCTCTTGCCGCCGTCGCGCGCTGAGAACAGGGACGGGGTCGACAGGGCTGGGACGAGGCCATCGAGCGCCGCCTTGTCACGGTACCAGGCGATGATCGCCTCGGGCGAGGCGCCGGTTGTGTAGACCAATGTCCCGCTCTCGCGATGCGGCTCGCTGGCGGGGCCGGAGACGCAAGTCTCGACGCGGGCATCGGCATAGAGCGGGACGAAATCGGGGAGTTTGCTGCAGTCCGTCGGAGCATCGCCGGCCCCGGCTCCGGCGATGGCGGCGGCGGCCGGTCCGGGCTCTTCGGCGGATTGATTGTCGTTGCCGGCCTCGCACCCGCCCAGGCTGAGCATGGCGCCGGCGAGAATGATGCGGAGCCTCATCGGGCTCCTTTGCAGGATCGAGCGGCGGTGGCGCGCGCTCGGCGGCTCACTTGGCCATCGACTGCAATTGGCCGAGATTGACCGAGGCGACCGCCGATTTCAGCGTGTCGATGCTGGGCGCCGAGCCGCTCGCCTCGACCGAGAAGCGGCTGGCGACGAGCACTGAGTAACTGCCCGACTTCGACTGGTTGTCCCACTTCTCCTCGACCATGTTTCCGCCCTGCATTTCGGACTTTTCATAGCCGGTCGCGGTCTGCTTGTTGGACGACGTGGCTAGCGCGCCGCCCAAGGTCGCAATGTTGCCGAGCACGCCGGTGTCGGTGACCGAGAGACTGAAGCTCTGGTCACCCGACTGGAATTCGGCCCGGGCATTGCTGCCGCCGATGCCCGCGGCAGCGCCGCCCTGATTCTCGACGCTGGTCCGATTCCAGCCCGAGATCGAGCTCGGCAACAGATTTTGGAGAGTGCCCGGATCGACTGCCTTGACCGCGCCATTGCCGCCCTTGACCGACGCTTCCATCGAGCTGCTGGCAGCCTGTATCTTCGCTGCCGCGTCGTCCAGCTTGCTGGTGTCGAGCGTCGTGCCGCCGACGGTGATCGAGCCACCGCCGGCCGGGCCGAAGGCGTTGGGTGTCATCGCGAACATCGCGCCGCCGATCGCAAAGGCGATCATGCCGGCGACGATCATCGCAACCGCACCGACGATGATCGATACGATGATGAAGCCAGGCGCCTTGTCTTGCGGTACCTTCATCAGCATCGGGCCGCCGACCCAGAACAGATAGATGCTGTACAGACCCAGGATGGCGAGGATGCCGAGGAAAGGCAGGATTCCGAAAATCCCGCAGATCCACGCTGCGGTACCGGAAAAGGCCGCGGCCTTGAGCGCGGAAATCTGGTTCTTGGTACCGCCAAAGCTGGGCGCGAGGGCATCGATGATCAGCGCCCAGACATAGGTCGAGGCGATTGCCAGCGCCCAGGTCAGGACCGCGGTGACGATCGCGCCGATCAATGGCGGGCGCCACGTGATGCCGAACACGCTCATCGGGAATACCTGGCCCTGGATCAGGCGAGCGGCCGGCCCGATCGCCGCGAGCGGCGCCACCCAGCCCATCAGGATTCCCTGGACGGCCATCGGATCGGCATCGATCGCCGTCCATTCGTCCTTGGGTTTCAATATCAGTCGCTGAATGCGCCCGACCATGCCGCCGCCGCCGACCGGAGGCTGTCCGATATCCTTGGGAAATTCGCTCGCCATGATGCTGAAACCCCTTTCTTTTCCGCGCCGAAGCGCGCCGCTACCGTCACCTTCTGCCGCGTTGGGCGGCCTATTTATTGGATCGACCCGACATCGCCTGCCGTACGGGCAGCACGTCCTGGCGACGATACCATCGTTTTGCCGTCACGGGGAGCGTGATGTTGCGCGCGCGCAACCGATGACTACATCCGCAGGTATGAGCGACAAGATGACGTGGCACGGCACGACGATTCTCTCCGTGCGCAAGAACGGCAAGGTGATCGTCATCGGCGACGGCCAGGTGACCGCCGGCCAGACTGTGATGAAACCCAATGCCAAGAAAGTGCGCCGCCTGGGCGATGGCAGTGTGATCGCCGGGTTCGCCGGCGCGACCGCCGACGCCTTCACCCTGTTCGAGCGGCTCGAGGCAAAACTCGAACGCGCCAACGGCCAGCTGATGCGCGCCGCGGTCGACCTCGCCAAAGACTGGCGAACCGATAAGTATCTACGCAATCTGGAAGCGATGATGATCGTCGCCGACAAGGACGTAACCCTGATCCTGACCGGCAATGGCGACGTGCTAGAGCCCGAAGCGGGGATCGCCGCGATCGGATCGGGCGGCAATTACGCACTCGCGGCGGCGCGCGCGCTGGTCGAGTATGAAGAAGATGCCGAGACGATCTGCCGCAAGGCGATGAAGATCGCCGCCGAGGTCTGCGTCTATACCAACGATCGCCTGACGGTGGAGAGCCTCGACAGCGCTACCTGACCTAAGCCCCTCCCCTTCAGGGGAGGGTTGGGGTGGAGCAGTCACAAGCGACCCACTCTACGAGATATCCCCCACCCCTACCCCCTGAAGGGGAGGGGCTGAAGAAGAAGAACATGAACGATAAACTGACTCCCAAGGCGATCGTCGCCGCACTCGACGCGCATATCATCGGCCAGACCGACGCCAAGAAGGCGGTCGCCGTCGCGCTGCGCAATCGCTGGCGCCGCCAGCGGCTGTCGGCCGATCTGCGCGACGAGGTGACGCCCAAGAACATCCTGATGATCGGCCCGACCGGGTGCGGCAAGACCGAGATTTCGCGCCGCCTGGCGAAATTGGCCGACGCGCCGTTCGTGAAGGTCGAGGCGACCAAGTTCACCGAGGTCGGCTATGTCGGCCGCGACGTCGAGCAGATTGCGCGCGACCTGGTCGAGGAAGCGATCCGGCTGGAGAAGGAGCGCCGCCGCGTCGCGGTCAAGGACAAGGCCGAGGAGGCGGCGATGAATCGCCTCCTCGACGCGCTGACCGGGCGCGACAGCTCGACCGCGACGCGCGAGGCGTTCCGTCAGCGCTTCAAGGACGGCCATCTCGACGAGACCGAGATCGAGATCGAACTGGAGGCGGCACCGCAAATGCCGTTCGAGATTCCCGGCGGCGGTCAGGTCGGGATGATCAATCTCGGCGAGATGATGGGCAAGGCATTCGGCCAGGGCCAGATGAAACGCCGCAAGCTGACTGTGCCCTCGGCCTGGGACAAGCTCGTCGAGGAGGAAGCCGACAAGCGCCTCGATCAGGAAGACGTTGCGCGGGTCGCGCTGATCGATGCCGAATCCAACGGCATCGTGTTCCTCGACGAGATCGACAAGATCGCGGTCAGCGACGTGCGCGGCGGCTCGGTCAGCCGCGAAGGCGTGCAGCGCGACTTGCTGCCGTTGATCGAAGGGACGACGGTCGCGACCAAATACGGGCCGATGAAGACCGACCATATCCTGTTCATCGCGTCAGGCGCATTCCACGTCGCCAAGCCGTCCGACCTGCTGCCCGAGCTTCAGGGCCGCTTGCCGATCCGGGTCGAATTGAAGGGCCTGACCGAGGACGATTTCGTCGCCATCCTCAACGACACCAAGGCGTCGCTACCCGAACAGTACAAGGCGCTGATCGCGACCGAAGGCGTGACGATCGACTTCACCGACGACGGCATCCGCGCGGTGGCCAAGATCGCCGCCGAAGTGAACGCCGCGGTCGAGAATATCGGCGCGCGGCGACTGCAGACGGTGATGGAAAAGCTGATCGAGGAAGTGAGCTTCGACGCCGAGGACCGGTCAGGCACCAGCCTGACGATCGACGCCGCCTATGTTGACAAGCAACTCGCCTCGATCGCGCGCAACACAGACCTCAGCCGGTTCGTGCTTTGACGAGGTCGGGGTGCGGAGCAACGTCGCAGCACCAGAACGGATCGACATTCGGCGCCAATTCGTCATCCCGGCCTATTCGTCATCCCAGCGAAAGCTGGGATCTCGAGCCGCATCGCACGATCGCCTGAGACCAACGTCGGGTCGGATCGTCCCCTGGACGATCCTCGAGCATGCGGGGCATGCTCAACCCGACGTTCTTTCGCTGGGGTGACGAGGGTGTCGGCCGGGGCGATGGCTGGGAGCGAATTGACTCTACTTC
>Ga0207705_10000440_pt1 | contig 35983 bp, 33 predicted proteins | sample KBSC13metaG_FD_184314 | JGI IMG/M metagenome (GOLD analysis project Ga0207705, IMG submission 184314) | Corn rhizosphere microbial communities from Kellogg Biological Station, Michigan, USA - KBS C1-3 metaG (SPAdes) (version 2) | ecosystem: Host-associated > Plants > Roots > Rhizosphere > Soil ... | reverse complement strand
GCCGGCAAGGCTATTGTCGCCGACCTGGCGAAAATGCCCCACATGCTGGTCGCCGGTCAAACCGGTTCCGGTAAGTCGGTTATGATTAACACCTTCCTGACCAGCCTGCTGTACCGCAACTCACCGTCTGACTTGAAGCTCATCCTGGTCGACCCGAAGCAGGTTGAAATGGCACCGTATAACGACATGCCACACCTGCTGACGCCAGTCATTAACGACCCGGAGAAGTGTATATCAGCCCTCAAGTGGGCAGTTGCCGAAATGGAGCGCCGCCTCAAGCAAATGGCCGAAGTAGGCAAACGTAACATCGGTGAATACAATAATCTGAAGCAGGAAGAGGGCATGCCCTACATCGTCATCGTCATCGACGAGCTGGCCGACCTGATGATGATGGCCGCCCGCGATGTCGAAGCCCTGATCGTCCGTCTGGCCCAGAAAGCCCGTGCCGCCGGCATCCACCTGGTCCTGGCTACACAGCGTCCGTCGGTCGACGTCATTACCGGTCTTATCAAGGCCAACGTGCCGGCCCGTATCGCCTTCACGGTCGCCAGCCAGATCGACTCCCGTACTATTATCGACCAAATGGGGGCAGAGAAGCTTCTGGGCCGTGGTGATATGCTGCTGCTGACCTCCGATATGGCCAAGCCGGTTCGTGTCCAGGCCGCCCTGATCGAAGACGGCGAAACTGCCAAAGTCACTGATTTCATCCGTATGCAGCGCGCACCGGACTATAACGACGAGATTATTAGCCAGCCAGTCCAGATTGGCGGCAAGGGTGGTAATGTCATGGAAATGGGCGGCGGCGGTGACGCTGACGAGGACATGTTCCGCGACGCCGTGCGCGTAGTCATCGAGAACAAGAAAGCCTCTACCTCACTCCTGCAGCGCCGCCTGCGCATCGGCTACGGCCGTGCCGCCCGCGTCATCGAACAAATGGAAGAGCAGGGTATCATCGGTGCCGCTGATGGCTCCCGTCCGCGTGAAGTCCTGGTCAGCTCGCTCGACGAAGTCTTTGGCGGTGGTGGTAGCACGAGCGACGAAGACGCCGGTTTCGACGGCGATATCTAACAGATACAACGTGCTAAAGCTGTGCATAACCGGTTGCCAATGCCTGTAAGAATTCTTACTATGTACATAAGAACAAAAATGTGTGGAAAAGGAGGCAGGCAGTGTCCACGGAGTTTGTGACCCCACCAGGTCCTCTCGCAGCGACTCTAAACTGCTCGCACCTTGCAGAAACTCCCGGCGTTTACGCCGGGAGTTTTCTTTTGCGCGAGCGTCGCGATTATTTCGACGCCGACCCTCCGCTCATAACGCCCGTCGATGAGCTTTCAGGACTACCATATGTCATGGTGCCACCTGAGTACCCCTTACCGGCTAACAATTATCAACTAGCTGATGATAACCATGCCTGGCATCCCTCACGGTCGCCATTACTGGCTACCCCGTCGGGTGAGGCTTTGCGTAACTCCCGCGTCCAGCGCGTCGACTGGTACGACCACCACATCGTCTATCACAAATACTTTTACGGCCCAGAAATCCCCACCGAAGAAGCGGACATCTTCCGTCGCATTGTCTTCGCTGTGGCTCGCTACATTCCTGATCTGGCTATCGATTGCAACGGCTACGAGCCGGTCATCCAGCGTTTGCGGCCAGAGGAAAAAGAACGTCTCTGGCGCAGCAATGAACTACGCGTGCCACGACCCGGGCTGGTGCGTGGCTTCCTCGGTAATTATGTCGCTCGGCAGGACATTTCCCACGTCAAAGATTCGCGCATAGATGAGTTCATGAATACCTCGAACGAATACCGCCAGGCTTTCCTAGGGCAGTGGTTACTTTCCCAGGCGACACTCGTGGCGACAGAGTCAATCACGAGCAGTTTCGAAATCGCTAAACAGAGTGGCAACGTTGCGCCTGATATCCGTGTCAAAACGCCGAATCTGGTCAAAGACGCCCTCGGTGACCGTCATCAGCGCAGTCCGTACGTCAAGTTGCTGCGCGAGCGACTCGACGCCGCCGCGTAGACAGTTGACTAACAGGGGTGGATAGGGTACAATAGACCAACTATCAACTTCAGTTCATAGCAAATGCATATGGGCTTTAACCAATGGGAGTTCTTTATGAACCAATATGAGATTGCGGTCTTGTATCACCCTGATCTGGAAGTCGACCTGAGCAAGGCCGAGGACAAGGTCAAGAAAATCATTGCCGACAACGGCGGTGAGGTGACTGCAACCGACAACTGGGGCAAGCGCAAGCTGGCCTACAACATCAAGGGTAACGAGCACGCTGTGTACGTGTTTTACACCGCTCAGATTCCACCAACTGGTGTGATGAAGATCGAAAGCACGCTCAACATTACCGACGAAGTGATCCGTTTCTTGATCACCAAGCCTGACCTGAAGGCTATCGCTAAGGCTGAAGCGGCCAAGGCCCTCAAGGCCGAGCAGGCTGCCAAACGCGGTGACCGCAGCGACAGCGACGACGAAAAAGACGAAGAAAAATAGCCAAATATTAAATATTGCTTAAACTTGCTTGACGGCAGTTTGAGCGAGGGCGTAGGCTACCAGTACTAACTAATTGAAAGACATATGTCTTATAACGGAAGGAGCCAATCATGGCACGAAGTCTCAATCAAGTAACACTTATGGGTAACCTGACACGCGATCCGGAACTGCGTCAAACGCCAACCGGACAGAATGTCACCAGCTTCAGCTTAGCGCTGAACCGCAGCTACAAAGACGCGGGCGGCGCCTGGCAGGAAGCCACCGACTACATTGACTGTGTCGCTTGGGGTCCACTAGCCGAACGCGTTTCGCAGTACCTCAGCAAAGGCCGCCGCTGTCTCGTACAGGGTCGCCTGCAGTCCCGCTCCTGGGAGCAGGATGGCCAGAAGCGCAGTAAGGTCGAAGTCCTGGCAAACGATGTCACATTCCTCGACTCTCGCGGCGAAGGCGGCGAGAACGAAAGTGGCAGCAGCTACGGTGGCGGTTCATCCGCACCAGCCCCAAGTAGGCCCGCACCTAGCAAAAAAGCCGATGACGTCGTCATCGAAGACATCGGCGATGAACCAATTAATTTAGACGATATTCCTTTCTAGGAATCAGGAGATAACCAATGGCAAAGATTTTTAAACACCGCACCGATGTCGCGTTCTTCGACTACAAGGACTTCAAGACCTTGCAACGATACGTCAACGTCTACGGACAGATTGAAACCCGCAAGAAGACCGGTCTGACTGAGTCACAGCAGCGCCGCTTGAGCACCGCTATCAAGCGTGCTCGCCACATCGGTCTGCTGGCTTTCGTAGCTAACAACTAATACCAACTAGGGAGGCACTAGATGGCATTGAGCATTACCAACCTCAAGAAGGGCGTTGTCTTCCAATGGGAAGGCGAGCCATTCCGCGTCGTGGACTACAATCAGAAGGTTATGGGCCGCGGCGGTTCGATCGTCAATGTCCGCATCAAAAGTTTGCTCGACGGCAAAGTCCTCGAAAAAACATTTAAGGGCAACGAACAGCTCGAATCAGCAGACGTCACCAGTCAGAACGTGCAGTACCTCTACAACGACGGCACGACCTTCTTCTTCATGAACCAGGAAACCTTCGATCAGTTTGAGGTTTCATCCGATCTGGTCGGCGATGGTGCTGGCTATCTAAAGGAAGGTGATATCGTCACGCTGCAGTTCTTTAACGACCGCGCCATCAACGTCGAACTGCCGAAGAACGTTCCGCTGAAAGTGACCTACACCGAGAATGCCGTCAAAGGCGACACCAGCTCGAGCATTACCAAGGACGCGACGCTGGAAACCGGCATCACGATCAAAGTCCCGGCATTCATCAAGCAGGATGACGTTATTTCTGTCGATACCGCTACCGGCGCCTACCGCGAGCGCGTAAAGGGCTAGGTATGTCCAGCCCGGAAATTACATTGGCTAGGGGGTGGGGTTGGACGACGCCGATGTGGCGGGAGGTACAGCCTGAACTTGAAGCTGTGGCGGAAGAAGCGACCGATGCTCTGGAAATATTAGGGATTACTTACGATTTACAGAAAACTGGTACCGTCCAACGCTTGATTGATAATTCAGAGCCTAATATTGCGGGCCACGCCTGGGGAACCAAAAAATTTAGGATCTATACTGATGCATCTTGGGCCGTCGAACTGACGCCGAAAACGGAGTTTGATCTCACCTCCACGGTAGTCCATGAAGTTATCCATAATGCTCGTGCCGAACGCTATACCTACAAGGGCGATTTGGAAATGATTGCCAGTGAAGGGTTAGCCTATGTTGGCGAATACCTCTTTTCTCGCCAGCGTGGCAAGCGTTATTCGCGACCGGCTTTGACGAGACGTGAATTAGCATACGATCAACGTATCGAGCAAAAATTTATCAAGATGGCCAGCGCTTCAAAGCGTTCGCCCGAGTACCGACAGTGGGCTGGGGAGTATGCCAAGGGTAAGCCGCACTCAGAGCGTGATCTATTCGCAATCCAGCGGGTGTATAGCCAAGTCCGAAGTAAGTATGCGCTGGAGGATCTAATTGAAATGCCGGCGCGGCGGGTATTAGACCTATGAAAACGAGACTTGATACCGAGCTGGTGAAGCAGGGGCTGGTGAGCACGCGGTCACAGGCTGAGAGTTATATTCGGTTGGGGCATGTGACGGTCAATGGCAAGTTGCCGAAGCCGCAAAAGCCGGGTTTCATGGTCGAGCCGACCGATGTTATTAAGCTGAATGTGACCGAGCAGTACGTCAGTCGGGCGGCGCTGAAGCTGGCTAGTGTGGCCGAGGCTTTGTATCTGCAGTTCGAAGGTAAAACCGTGCTTGATGTCGGCAGTAGTACTGGTGGTTTCACCGAGTATGCGCTGAAACACGGCGCTCGGAAAGTGATCGCCGTTGAGCTGGGGACGGATCAGATGCATCCCAGCTTGCGCCAGAACCCTCAGATTGAACTGCACGAAAAGACCGACATTCGGAACTTCAAAACCAAAGAGCGGATCGATCTGGTTGTGGCAGATGTATCGTTTATCAGTTTACGGGAGATTTTGCCGAGTGTACGGCAGCTGTGCAACCGCGACACGCGGTTGGCGGTGATGGTCAAGCCGCAGTTTGAGGCGGGGCAGAGCTCGGTCAAGCACCACGGGGTTATCAAGAATGACAAGATGCGGCGGGAGATCCTGAAGGATTTTGAGCAGTGGGCGTTGCAGCATTTCCAGATTCTCAATAAGGCGGATTCTGAAGTGGCCGGCTCTAAGGGTAACAAGGAACGATTCTATCTTTTGAAGCCGCTTGCATAAGCAAATTTACGCGCTATAATAAGCATTAGCGTAGAGAACAAAAACGCCAAAATAAACGGTTATGAAAAAAAGTGTGAATGCGTATTATCGTGCGCAGACAGGGGTATACCGCAAGCCGCGGCTGCCTATGTCGACGCAGTTCGTGGTCGGAGTCTATCTCCTGGTCGCCGGCTTAGTGGTGCTTGGTGTCAACCAGGGCATGAAGTCGCACTGGGGGCATCCGATTGCGATTCAGGCCAAGCCCAAAACCCAGTTGGTGGCCCAAACAACCACTGAAACGCCGACGCCGGCCGCATCTTTGGCGGCGCCGACGACCACCTCGATTAGCCCGGCAACAGCTCTAACCGATCAGATCGGTATCGCGGTACAGGGTGTCATCAGCAAGCCACCGGCCGCCCTGTGGAGCGTGGCTATGTATGACCTGAACACTCATACCTGGCTCTACCGCAACAATAGTTCGCAACAGATGACATCGGCCAGTTTGTACAAGCTGTACACTGCCTATGGGCTGAGCAAAAAGCTGGCATTTGATAAGTGGTCAAGCACACAAATTGCCGGCAAAGACATGCAGACCTGCGTCGATTTGATGATCCGGCTATCGGATAATAGCTGTGGCGAAGCGATTGGGGAATACGTTGGCTGGGCGAACATTGATAAAATGATCCATGCTGCTGGTTTTACTGATACGTATCTGAACAACAAAACCGGGCCGGTGACTGATGCCGAGGACACTACCCGGTTCATGGCGGCGCTGTATGAGGGCAAGCTGTTTGATGTGCCGGCGACTGACTTTTTGAAGAACAGTCTGAACCGCCAGTCTTACCGGTCCGGTATTCCGGCGGGCTGCGCCAGTTGCACAACCTATAACAAAACCGGCAACGAAGACGGTGTGACGCATGATACAGCGGTGGTCGTGAATGGCAGCCACAGCTATGTGATCACGGTGATGTCGCAGGGCAGCGGTACTTACAGTAAGATTGCGGCGGTAGAGCGGGCGGTCGAAGGCGCCATGGCAGCTAGCGCGCCGTAGTACACTTGTCTTATGTATTTTGCCTCACGCATGCAGGCCGGACGAATGCTCGCCAGTCAACTGGTCCCCAAGTATCGCTATGAGAACTGTGCCGTCATTGTGCTCAGTGACGGCGGTGCCATGGTGGGTATCCAGGTGGCGACCCAGTTGCACTGCGTACTGACAATGCTGCTGTCGGCCGAGATTATGCTGCCTCGTGAACCCAATGCCATTGCCGGTATCACCGCCCAGGGCAATGTCGCCTTTAATCCGGTCTATAGTAGCGGTGAAGTCGAGGAGATGATGGGCGATTATTTCAGTTTCGTCGAGCAGGAAAAGTTCAATAAACTGCATGAAATGAACCAGCTGCTTGGCACTGGCGGGCTGATTGATAAGAAGTTACTGCGTGGGCACAATATCATCCTGGTGTCCGATGGACTGAAAACCGGCTTCCAGCTCGACCTGGCGGCCCAGTTCCTGAAGCCGATCGACTACGAAAAACTGATTATCGCCGCACCGTTTGCCAGCGTCCAGGCGGTTGACCGGATGCACATTCTGGCCGATGAGATTTACTGTCTGAATGTGCTTGAAAACTACATGGACACCAACCATTATTACGACCAAAACGACGTGCCGGACCATGATGTGGTTGTCAAAACCATCGAGGACATCGTCCTTCACTGGCAATAAGGATTAGCTGAGCAGTTTTTTGAGGGCCGGAATGTCTTTGAGTAGAATGAGCGACTGTTTGTTTTCGAGCAGACCCTTGCGCTCGAGAGCCGATAGTTCGCGGCTAGTGGTTTCCCGGGTGGCGTTGATTGAGCTGGCGATATCCTGGTGGCGCAGCGGCGCTTCGATCAGCAGACCGCCCTCGGTCGGTTTGCCGAAGCGCGTACTCATAGTCAGCAGGAACGAGATGATACGTTCGCGGACGGTGCGGTATTCGAGGTTGAGGATGCGTTCGCCGTGCAGTTTGTACATTTCGATGGTCATATCGAGCAGGGGAGCCAGCGCGTCGGGGTGTTTGTCGATGAAGTCGACTAGCACTTCGCGTTTGATTTGCCAGGTGATGGTCGGTGCCAGGGCCTGATAGATAATGTGTCGCTCTTTGCCGGTGATGGCCCAGATCAGTGGGAAGATTTCGTCTTCCTTGCGCATGATCAGCAGGTTCTCTTCGTTGTACTTGGTGATGTCGTAGGCCTTCACCAACCCCTGATAGATATAAAAAACGCCCGGCGGCGTGTCGCCCGGACGAATGATGAAATCACCTTTGCGGAAGGTTTGCTTGACTCCCTTGGTCTTGAACAGTTCGACGAATTCTGCCGTCTGTCGTAATGTGGCCAACATATACATATTATGATGAAGAGATTTGAATAAGTCAAATACCTTTTCAGCAGGAAGTTTGTGAGGAAAATCGCATCGCTTTAGTGAGGATTTTCACCATCTCCTCAGCCCAAATTAGGTACTATGATGACGGAAGAGGTGAAGGAGGTTCAGCAATGGTCAGTCCTAAATCAGTAGAGCAGCAACTTAAGCGGCTCAAATTCAACACCCACGCCTGGGGACGTACGGAAGTGAAGGAATTGCCCCACATTTTGATCCCGGATGAGCAGATCCAGGAATGCGTCAACGGTATTTATGAAGGAGGCTTCGCGCTGCTGGTAGCGACCGATATGCGGCTACTGCTTATCGACAGGAAGCCTCTTAACTATTTAACGGTTGAAGACTTGCGCTTCGACATGATTAACGAGCTCGACTACAGCCACCGCTTGCTGGGTGCCCACATCAGCATCAGCGCCGGCTCCAAAAACCTGAAGTTCAAGAGCTACAATCAGCCCCGTCTCCGCAAGCTGATCACCCACGTCCAGCACGGCATGGCTGAAGGCAAGAAGAAAGAAAGTGAGTCGGTTCAGGACCAGAAACAGCACCTGGAACAGATCAACCAGCAATTGCAGGCTTACCTTATCGCTCAGCACCAGCAGCAACAGGTGTTGCGCGACCAGTTGCTCGGCAAGTCCGACAAGCCGATGGAAGTACCGGAGCTGCCGAAACCCAGCCCTGAACTGTCCGATTTCCTATTTGCACAGAGCCTGCTCAAGCAGTACCGCGAACAAGAAGCGAGCGGTAAGGCTGAGCCTGATAAGCACCTCCATACTCCCGAGCCAGTTGCCGCCGCTCCGGCAGTCACTTCTGGTCCGAGCGTCCCGGAAACCGCGGCCAGCCCGGATATGAGAGAGTTGTACGCCGAAGGCATGCAGGAAATTTACGGCCGTCGCCAGCAGGAACAGGCAATAGTGCAGGCCGCACCTGAGCCAGCGCCAGCAACTACGCACAACCCGCTAGAGATCAATCCGTTAAGCATTGCCTACTCTAAGCTACCGATGGCGCTGCGCAATCGCAAGTTCGGCCGCCCGTCATTCCACGCCCACAGCCAACAGACAAGTCTGCCGACTACTGGTCAGCAACCAGCCCCGGCCAACTAGTCCTTACTTTGAAACGTTGAACTTGAACTCGACCACGTCGTCAGGCTGCATGACATAGGTTTTGCCTTCGGTGCGAACCTTGCCGGCAGCCTTGGCGTTTTGCAAAGACCCGGCCGTGATTAGATCAGGATAGCTGACGACATCGGCGGCAATGAAGCCTCGCTCAAAATCACCGTGAATCACACCGGCGGCCTGCGGAGCAGTGGAGCCGGTTTTGATCGTCCAAGCGCGGACTTCTTTGTCACCAGCCGTCAGGTAGCTCTGTAGTCCGAGCGTCTGGTACGCGGCGTGGATCAGCTGAATCAGACCCGATTCGGTCTGGCCGTAGCTCTCCAGCATCTCAGCGGCATCGGCTTCGTCCAGCGCCTGCAACTCTGACTCGAGCTTGGCGCAGACGAATAATGCCTGACTTGGCGCAACCAGCTCGCGCAGTTTCGCCTGATGGGCGTCGTCACCGAGCCCGTCCTCATCGAGGTTGAACAAGTAAACGATCGGCTTCATGGTCAGCAGCTGCAAATCACCGATCAGCTCGGCATCAACGTCGTGTTTCCACAGCGGTTCACCGGCGTCCAGCCAGTCTTTGATCTGGTGGTACTGGTCCATAACGGGCTTGAGCTTGGGGTTGGCTTTGACCTCTTTTTCATATTTCGGGATGCGTTTTGTGACCGTTTGCAGGTCGGCCAGTACCAGCTCGGTATTGATAACGTCAATGTCCTTGGCTGGGTCGTGCTGGTCGTCGACGTGTAGCACGTTTGGGTCATCAAAAGCTCGGACGACCTGGACAATCGCATTCGTGCTGCGAATGTGGCTCAGGAATTGGTTGCCGAGGCCTTCACCCTCGCTGGCACCGGCTACCAGACCGGCAATGTCCACGAAAGTCACCGTCGCGGGCTTAATCGGTGCGCCATTGTACAGCTCGCTGAGCTTCTGTAACCGCTCATCCGGCACTGGCACAATACCGGTGTTCGGCTCGATGGTCGCAAACGGATAATTGGCAGCCAGAATATTACTGCCCGTCAGGGCGTTGAACAGGGTGGACTTGCCGACATTGGGCAGGCCGACAATGCCAATAGAAAGTGAACTCATGCCCACTATTTTAACAGATAGAGCCATGAGCCCTAACTTCTTGTTGCTTTTTTAGCAAAATTATGCTAATGTTTATATAGAGTTATCTCAAACAAAAACCAGCCATGGAAACCCTCACAAACCCGATACAGGAACAAATGCCCGTTGAACAGGCGGCAGCTATTGGCTGGGAGTTGCCGGAAGACGTCAGGCAGACCCACGAAGTAGAGGCCGAGCAAGCCCGCAAGCTGGAGCAGGCACTTGAGATTTGTCCATTCAAACGGACGCCGGAGCTGGAACGATCCGTCGAGAGTTACTACGATCTCAACAATAACTTGGATGGCATGATTCAGGATACGCTGGCCGGCGACGAAACGCTGGACGCGACTCAAAAAGATGAAAAAGCCCGGAGCCTCACGGCAATACTGGAGAGCGGATTGATGCGCCCCGATGAGATCGAGCGGCATACTGAGCAAGTAGTGACCTATGGTCGCGCTGGGTCTAAGAACGCCCAGGAAGCTACCGTGGTGCTGGCAAGCATTCAGCTGTCGCTGCTGAGTGATCCTATGAACAAAAGACTGCATCGGGCCGAGCTGATGGCGGCTGCCCGTGCCAACGAGGTTTTATTCGCGGAACCAAGTGTTGGTATTACGACGCTCAGCCAAACCGAAAAGCAGAAAGTCATCGATAACCACGCTGCTATCCAGGCAAAAATTAAGCAGTCTGGGTTGTTTACGCCGGAAGGCTATATGATTGATCGCGCCGGAGAGAAGATGGGTGAAACCCGATACGTCGATAATGTACGCAATAATCCGCTGGCAAATGTTGAAGCGGCTGAACAGACGTTCTGGGAAGATGTGCGTTTTGGTGGCCAGCTCCTGTTTCACAATACCAACAGTTTCGGCGAAGTCTACTCGGCAAACGCCCTGAAAACCCGGCGGATGCAGCTGGCTGAAACGGGAACGTTTAACACTCCTAACCTCCCATTCATGGGTGACCGTTTGCACTCGCCGACGCCGCACTGGTCAGAACAATTTGATGACCACAATTATCGTAATGGCGTGAACAAAGTAGTAGGAACCATCGCTATCCCCCTTGCTGAAATAATCAAAACCACGCCCTACGGCCGCGGCGCAGAGTATGGCGCCCTGCAACTCAAAGATGCTGCCGTCGAGGATTTGGTGCCTCGCGTAGTGATCAATGACGGCATCGCGAATATTGGCAGTGGTAATGCTGACCAGCAGGGAAGGTACGGCACTGACCGCACTTTTTATTCGTCACCTCACGACGTCAGTCCTGAAACACCACTCGAGCAGGCTCCTGATGGCTATGCTATCCCGCTGCGCGAGACTTCAACCTGGGTGCAGCTCGGCGATGAAGTCGCCAAAACTGGCATGACGTTTGGCATTGGAGAGCATATGCCTCAGCAGTATGTGATTGACGTTAAGGGTGTGTTCGAAAATGGCGACATGGAGCGGGATGCGTATAATCAGCAGCGCCGCGCCGCTATTGCGGATGCTATTCAAACGCTACAGCACGATAGTATCCGCAAATATGGATCCACCCTTGTCGTACCGCTTCGCAGTAATGTCGTCGATTTCTGGGTACCCGATGATACGGTCTCCAACGGCCGCCATATGGCAGAGTTCAATATGGTTTCACCGGAAGTGATAGCTGAAGCCACTCGTAAAGCTACTTGGTAGTCTCACAACGGTGCTATACACTGTATAGTACTACTTAGGTGACCGAGGGAGAATCACATGGCTGCGCGCAAAGAGACCAATCACTGGCTTATCCTAATTCTGCTGGCACTGGCACAGTTCATGGTGGTGCTCGATGTGTCGATCGTGAATGTGGCACTGCCATCGATCCAGCACGCCTTTCATATGACGCCGACCAATCTGCAGTGGATTGTGACGGCCTACACGTTGACGTTTGGCGGCTTTTTGCTGCTCGGCGGTCGAGCGGCTGACCTGTTTGGGCGCCGCAAGATCTTCTTGCTGGGAACAGCGGTGTTTGCGCTGGCTTCGCTGGCCGATGGGCTGGCCCAATCCGGCACGCAGTTGATTGTATTCCGGGCAATCCAGGGTCTGGCCGGGGCATTCATGTCGCCGGCGGCGCTGTCTATCGTATTGGTAACATACCGGGAAGGGCATGAGCGCAATGTGGCACTCAGTGTCTGGGGTGCGGTGGCCAGTGGCGGTGCAGCGGCCGGGGTGCTGCTCGGTGGTATCCTGACGCAGTACACCGATTGGCGCTGGAACTTCTTCGTCAATGTGCCCGTTGGCATCGTGGTGTTGATCGCTTCGCTGCGGGTGCTCGACCGCCATGAATCAACCGTTGATCACAATAATCTCGATCTGCCCGGAGCCGTACTGGTAACCGGTGGGCTGATGATGCTGGTGTACGCGCTGGTCAAAGCGCCGAGCGAAGGCTGGACCAGCAGTGGCTCATTGCTGCATTTCGGCATCGCCATTGCCGCGCTGGTGCTGTTCATCATCAATGAAGCCCGGGCTAAACACCCATTGATACCCCTGGGAATCTTCCGGATCCGCAATCTGTCCGGCGCTGATTCGCTGATGTTACTGATGGCGGCCAGCATGTTCTCGATCTTTTTCTTCACGACGCTGTATCTGCAAGAAGTGCTGGGCTACACGCCGATCCACACAGGACTCAGTTTCCTGGTGGTGCCGATCTGTGTTGCACTGACTGCCACCAATGTGCCGCGGTTGGTTAAACGAATTGGCTACCGGCCGATATTGATGGTTGCTCCACTGGTTGTCAGTAGTGGACTGTTCTGGCTATCGCACATTCCGGTGCACGGCACGTTCTGGGGCAATGTTGCCCCTGGCATGATGTTGATGGGGCTTGGGATGGGCGCGACCTTCGTGAGCGCTACAATTGCTGCTACCTCGGGTGTGCCGCACCACCAGTCGGGGCTGGCATCTGGCTTGCTTAACACCTCGCAGCAAATCGGTGGTTCGCTTGGGCTGGCAGTATTGGCTGGGATTGCTACCTCCGGCATGACAAAGTATCTGCAAAATCTTCAGCTCCATGCTGCTCCGACGGCCGCCCAGCAAGCCGCCGCAACCGTTCATGGCTTCCACAATGGTTACCTGGTCGGATCGTGTTTCGGTATTGGTGCATCGTTGATTGCTACCTTTGTGGTCCAGCAGCGCCGCGGCGATACCGCGCCTGATGCTTCTGCCATGGCTCACGCTGGCTAAGCTGATACAAACAAAAACGAGATCTCTGGAAGTGAAGGATGAGATCTCGTTTTGAGTGAAGAAGGTGTACAGGCAAACGTCCGGCAGTGGCAGATGGTCAGGTGAAGCAATGAAACGCTGGATCTGCCAAACACTTGTCTGAACATCACCTACTATATGACGCTACCAGGGGTGCGTCAGTACTATTTCTTACAGTAAAAGCCGTCACGTCAATAAGCATAAGTGTGATATTTATCATGTTAGATTTTTCATAGACAGGCTGTTCCTAATATTGACATTTAAAGCATTTTAAGGTAAAATTAGCGGGCAATTTCTAGGACGTATGCCGCTGGAGCCACACTGTATTTTGGAGCTCGCGCGCACCCTATCGAGAGCGCACCTTAACATGTCAGATTGCAATTAGTTTTATCGTCCATTGGGAGCGACCAGCGCAGTACACCTAGTGTGCTGACCGCTCCCAATGGGCAAACAGGTTCCAGCCTGCCAACTGGAAGAGAGGAATGGTGTTCCAATTGTGGAACGTCATCCAAATCGCCCGGAGTGCTCTTCGTGCACTCGAAAGCACGCCACGCCGAATCATGCTCGTCACCGCCATGGTGCTGAGCCTGGTTGGCACCGGCATGGCCGTGCACGCGCCCGCCGCAACGGCTAGCACCACAACACCGACGCTGTCATTCACGGATGTGAAGCTGCTTCAGACCAACTGCACTACCTTGCGGTTCACTAGCAACGTCACCGGCGACACTGGCAGCACCACGGACTCCGTCCGAACGCTCGTCGACCCCGTGACAGGAAACTCCGCACGTGTCTACGCCAACGGCACTGACTACACATGGAACACCCTCCTGGGTAGTCAGTCCGACGCACCGTGGCAGCCTGGCCAGCAGCTGAACCTCACCCTCTACGACGGTGACTACGGCACAGGTGGTCAGAACGCCCCGATTGCATCGGCTACGCTAACCGTTCCAGACTGCACGTCGCCGTCGACTCCGACGCTGACGTACAATCAGACGGTCAGCCGCGACTGCACCGCCACGGCAGAAGACGCCTACGGCACGGTCGATGTCAACGTCACGATCGGTAACACGGACGTGAACGAGGCATACGACCTGGTCATCGCGAGCAGTCACAACAACCTGTACAGCATTGACGACAACCAGACCCAGGGGGCGACGAGCAACACGCTCACCGCAACCTACCGCATCTGGTCGTTGCAGACAACAGATGCCTACCAGCAGCTGGTGCAGGCCGTAACACAGAGCGCGCCCGTGTACAGCAACATCGTTGCGATCAATGTACCGGCTTGTACGACTGTAACACCCACGCCTACGGCGACGGAAACCCCGTCTCCTACACCGACTGCCACGGACACGTCGACCCCGACGCCCACTCCGACAGTCACGGAGACGGTAACCCCGACTCCCACGGCAACCGCCACGCCGTCTGCGACGACGATGCCCAACCAGGCGCCGCACGCCGTCCTGACCTGGTCGCCTAAGCCGGCCTATGCCCCCATCCTGGTGACGCTCAACGCGAGCGCTTCCAGCGATGACCAGGGCATCACGGAGTGGTACTTCGTGTGTGGAAACGGTCAGCAGTTCACGCAGACCCCGCCGGTGGCATCAAGTGCCCAGTGCGACTACGAGCGCGCCGGCAAGTACAACGCCAGCGTGACCGTGTTCGACCAGCAGGGCCTGTCCAGCACGGCAACCACCACGGTTGTTGTCGGCGGTCGGATCCCGAACACCTTCGCGCAGGAAACTGTGTCGATGGCTCGGAGCCGGCTGTACGCGCGCGGGATTCACCCCGGTGACAACATCACCGGCAAGACGCCGCCGCGGGGTTACCACTATGCCTTTGCGTACTATGCGTTCAAGACGAGCGCTGGCTACCCGAAGGTCTACCCCGGACGCGTTGTCCCGTACGGCCAGCTGGTCTACGTGATTTGCCGGTTGGCACACAACTGAGCACACCACGCGGTGGCGACAGACTCAGACCCACATTTCGGTCTGAACGCTGTCGCTCCGCGGGTGCAGTGCTCCGTCAAACGGTAAAACGCAAATGTCACGCAGCCTCCCAGGCCGCAATGCAATCTGACATGTTTTACCCACGATTGATGGCTGATAATCAGCTCCGCGGGCAAGCGGGTCTAATCGACAGCCACCAGTAATCAATTGTTTTCAGAACGACTCGTTTGCTATGATGAAGCTAACGCTTATTTAAAGAGTGGCATGGATATAGAAAACGGTGAGTCAAACACAGTCGTAGGTACGATTGATACCAGGCGGACCGCTAGAACAAAAATCATTATCGCAATGGTGGTTCTGGCGGCACTTTTGGGTGGGCTGTGGCTTGGTGTTATCAATAAGCCTATCTTCAAGATTGATGGGAAAACCTACCGTCGGATCTATGTCCAGCGACTCACTGCATCGGCACTGCACGACGCTAATCTGAAGCCGCAGTCAGCTGCCGAAAGGCGCGTATTCGAAATATTAAAAGAGAAAGCAGCTGTAGAGAAGCTGGGCTATACCCTGGGCGATGCAGTTCCTCAAACACTAAAGACCTGGAATGATCTGGTGGCGTACGATCTCGCCGTTCAGAACTATTACAACATACTGCAGACCGGTCGCTACACGGGTTACGTGTTCGTCTTTGACTTCAGTCAGCATATTTTGCCCAGTAACCCAGCTACAACAGCGCGACCGCAGCAAAATAATGCTGCGCTGATCGGCGGAGATAAAGAATATGCCCAGAAGCAGGCGACGAGTTATTACGATCAGTTCTCAGCGCATAAAGTCACGGCTGATGCGCTGTATAAGAGCCTAAAAAAGAACAAATACCTGAACTACAACGGGGGGAGCAGCAAGTTCACAACCACCAATGCCAAACAGCCGCTAGCCAGCCAAATTGTCTACCAGGATGCTTACAACTATGTGATCACCCAAAAAGTTCCTGGAGTGTCAAAATTGCAGACCGGCCGACTACCGACGACGTATGATCCAAGCATTGACCCCGGTCTAACACCGGCGTATTTCTTTTTCGTTGATTTGACATCTGTCCAACAGCCGGTCGCTGATCCGGCCGGGGTTATCGCTAAAGCTATTGCAGCATTGCCTACGGAGTATCATGCGCTCTAAATTCCTAAAACTCGCCGGTGCCAGTCTGTTGATGCTGCTGGCATTTTGCGCCAGTCAGCCGGTCAAGGCTGCTGCTGACTGTGGAATCACCAGTGGTTCAATCCATGACTACGCAGGCGCCACCATAAACGTGCGTGCTGTCACTCCCGCTGGTGCCTCTGACACCAGTGCAAACTTTGGCCCGTCCAATATCCATGTTACTACCGACAATCCTTCATACAGCAACGGTGAGAATGTGGTTAATCCGAACAATGACAGTGACCGTGTCGCCGGTGCCGAATATGATGTGCACACGATTGCTGACAGTTCGAATGGTTCACACTGTAGCCCGTTCACCAGTGCTTCGGGATTGAATCACGGTGCAATAATGGGTCGCACCAATTATTCCACTGACGTAAACGGTAGACAGTGGGTGCTGGACTGCGATAACAGTAAGCGTGTAGGACAGGGGAAAGACCCCAGCCACCCTTACCAGTCTTTTTCAATATTTATGCACGGCAATCCTTATGGCATGAACGGCTATTGGACTGCATCTATCTACGGCACTTCAGTAAGCGTGGGTTCTGCCTCAAGTCCTCTCAGTCAGTCGAATCCGCTTCACATCGCTCCACCGAACGGAGATACTTGGGTGATTGATCTGGTCTTTCATGAGCAGGCACCACCTCAGACACCGCCACCGACCGGCAGTATCAGCTGCGCGACCAATGCAGTCGATATGACTATCCGCTTCAATTGGTCTGATTCCAGTACGGGGGTACGCATTCTGGAGTACGTGGGTGGTACAAAGATGGGTGAGGTGTATAGCTCATCTGCTACTCAGCAGGGGTCCACTCCTCTTAGCATCACTGGTTTGTCGACGGCTTCGCCGTATCCGGCGTCCAGACCGGTGCATGGCACGCAGTACACATTTATATTCGTGAAAAAGGAAACCCCTGAGCTGGATAGGGTAACCTGTGCCCTGAAAGATCCGATCGGACGCGTTGACTGCCAGGTGACGTCAGATGCCAACATCCACCTTACTTTCAGCTACGCCTATGTTACCGGTGGCAGTGGTGTTGATTTGAAGGCCGGCAGCACAAGTGGGCCTACGCTCACTCATCTCAATGACAGTTCGAGTGGTAGTAATACCAACTCCGGTACGTATGATGATGCCGTGGCAGCGGGCACGACCAGAAATTATTATCTGGTAATAGGTGGCACGACGACCCAGCTCGATACTGCCAGCTGCAGCACTCAGGCGCCGCAGTGCACGGGCTGTGGCTGTCCGGGTCAGCCCAGCTGCTGCACTACCTGTACTTGTAGCGGTACCTGCCCACCGACGATGGCACTGAGCGGTAATGCCGGACCAGGGATTAATGATGACGAGGACCCGACGTCGTATAGCGCCACCGGTTCATTCAATTCGACATCTACAAACCCGTCGGCGACGTACACCTGTTCGTGGTCGGTAACACAGAAGACTTACAACGGTGCCCCGACAACCATTGGCAGTAGTTCCGGTACGTGCTCACCGGGCAGCGTCGGTGGGCCCAGCGGTTCAATCACTGGCGCACAGGGCGGGGATGAGTTCTGTGCATACCTGACCGTAAGCGGTACGGCTACGAACGCCGATGGTACGACGACATCGGCAGGGCCAAGCACGTTCTCGGGATGTGAGACGATCAAAGATCTGCCGATCTTTAAAGTATTCAACAGCAGTATTACCACCGGAGGCAATGTTGGTACATGTTCAGGAGCGGTAGGGGCGCTCGACGGCTGGTATCAGGACGCCTACAATGACGGAGCCGGTGCCCAACTGGCGACCTATGCTTTGGCACAGATCATCGGGGTCGGCAGCAACCATACCGACAAAACCAGGTCAGCGACTGGCTTGTCCTTTGCTAACACTATTGGAGTTGCCCCGGGCTCTAACCGCAGTCCGTATCAGGGTGGCAAAATGGGCGGTCAGAACTGCATTACGCCACTGGCTAAGCCGGCAGCGGGAGCTCCGACACCGACGAACGGAGTTGAAGAACTGGGTAATCGACTGACGCCTTCACATGGCGGATCATACAGTTTTGGTTCCAGTATCAAGCTGCAGAATTCCAGTAATGCTACGGTTAATGCGGACAAACAGGTTGGTATTTACGTCGCTGGCGACATCTATATCAAAGACGACATCATGTACACACCCTCATCTCTCGGTGCGCCGTGGTCTATTGATTCGATGCCGTCACTGATCGTCAAAGCCAGCGGCAACATCTATATCGATCCGGGTGTGACCCGGCTGGACGGTACATATGAGGCGGCGGGTAGTATTTATACTTGTGGCAAGATTGAAAGCCCTGGCGTCTTCAAGCCGGTTGGGCAGACTGATGATATCTGGACGACCTGCAAAAATCAACTGATGGTAGTTGGTAGTTTTGTGGCCAACAAGATCAACTTCCTACGGACCTACGGTACGCTGCACAACGAGCGCGACGTGCGTGATAGCGGCGGCAGTTGCGCCCATGCCGGCACTGCCAGTGCAACTCGCAATACCTGTGCCGCTGAAGTGTTCGAGTTCAGCCCCGAACAGTATCTGGAGCGGCCGGCAGCATTGCCGAATGCAGCAGGGGCGACGCAATATGATGCTATTACCAGTTTGCCGCCTGTGCTATGATCTAAGCATAAGCCTTAAATAGGCGGAGAAGCATGCTAGGGTTCAAACACAAAACAGATCAACCGTCGACTGTTGATAGCGAAAGCCAGCAATATGGTGCAGTGTTCGCGCAGTCACTGGAGCCAAGTTCGGGCCGAAGATTACTCAATTTTGTAATTTCACCGAAAGTCATCATCGGTATTGTTCTGATTATTGTCGTAGCTGCCGTCGGTTATGCGGCCTGGTTACCACATCGTTCTTTTACCGTGGGGACACATAGTTTTACGAATCAAGATATCAGTAATGCAACCGCAGCACGTACAAAAGCCCAGAAGGCAGGCAATGCTAGCAGTAAAGAAATCGCTTCGGCTAGCACGGACGCGCAAAAGGACGTTGTCCTGCTGGCGGCGCTTGAAACTGAGGCAGACAAAAAGCACATCCCCTATAGTACCGTCGTTATAGATACATTCCTGCGCCAGGTATACCAGCAATACGGCGGCCGGTCAGGCTACATGTCATACATGCAGACCGCGTACGGCTGGAACCAGGATGACGTCTACCGACATCGCACCATTGAGTACCTGGAGAATAAGATGCAGCAATCGCTGATATCCACCCGGAAATACTCTATGACTTTTGTGAGGTGGGATAATATCCGGCTCTATAATCCCAATACCAGTGATTACAATAAAGTCTACGCCGCCAAGATGGCCATGCTCAAAAATGATTATTTACCGCTGTATAGAGCGCACGCAAGTGAGGAAGAGCTGACGGCTAAGGCTCAGGTATCAGATGCCGTGGACCGCGACACCCAAACCCGCATTTTCCAGGAAACCAAAGGGGTGCCAATATTCTTCTCGGAGCAGACATTCGGCATTGGACACTCGACTGACACGATCCAGGAATACCCAGAAGGTCTGAAGACAGCAAGTGTGTACGCCAGCCTCAAAAAAGTTGGTGACTACACGGGTCCGGTCAGACTCAACGACGGCACCCTATCAATTGTTCGGCTTGAAGCGTCAACAGGGGGCCCTTATGCCAGCTGGGACGATCTGCGGATTCAGTATCAGCAGCGCTCACATGTTTCGTTCGGACCTTCGGTAGCCGGCAAAACAGTCGGGGTACTCGGCACGGTATTCAAACATTTTGGGAGTGTATTTCGACCGGTACCTGTGTATGCTGCAGGCGACTGCCTGACAACTCACGCGATTCATTATCAAATTCGCTACATTGATCAAAATACAGGAGGCAGCATTAGCGGTGGGTCAGGAAGCGTGAGCGGCAATGCTGATCGTTCTACGACGAACTGTAATAAGAGTGATTATGTTAACCACGGCTTTAATGTGACTGGGAGCGGCACAACTTTTAATGCTGCCAAGAGCTGGTCAATTAGCGGTTCGAGTCTTCAAGTCGATGTCGACTGTAATGGTAATAGCTGGAGTGGGCTTAATAATTCATCGCCAGCCGGTGTGGTTCATCCCTCAATTTCCGGGTACACCTACCAATCGACGAATATGCCTTCTGGCGAAAACAATCCCTTCCCATTCCATAGCGGCATCAATGCAACCGGCTCTTTCGACACAGTTAGCTATTACACGAAGAATGTGACCCCGCCTTCAGGTAACATCTCCTGTACTAGTAATACATCCAATATCACTATCTCATTTAACTGGGCTAATGCACCGAGCGGCATCGCCGTTACTCGCAACGATGGGGCGACGATCGCCCAAAGCGCTTCGACGAGTAGCGGAACCGTCAATCACGATGGTGGTACGGTCAGTCAGGGGACGAGCTATACCTATACACTCAAAGCGGGGAGCACGACAGTCGATACGGTATCGGGGTGCAAATTGCAGCCGCCCGCTGGGACCAACAGCGTAAATTGTTCAGTATCAGGAACAACTGCGTCAATTAGTTTTAGCTGGACTGGCGTCAACTCTACCAGCCAGGCAAACTTACGCCCAGATAGCTCAACCGCCGCGCCAATAGCATCCGGGGCGGCCGGTCAGGCATCCGGGAGTAGTAGTGCCTCACAGAGTGGTTTGGCGCCTGGTAGTACACATACCTATTATCTGACCGGTAATGGTACGATTCTGGCGCAAGGAAGTTGTACCGTGCCATCGACGGTCTGCAATGACTGTTCATGCTCGGGAACCTGCTGTACGACTTGTACATGTACCAATACCTGCCCGCCGCCACCAAGCTCAGGCACTGGCTCGCTGTCCTGCGGCACGGCAACTAGCTCGTCGCTCACCATGAACTATTCGTATAGTGGTACGGCTGGCGGAGTCTATGTCTATTGGGGAGCAGCGCCGGATGTCTATACCCATGTCGGAACAGTTGATTACGGAGCGCCGAATAATAGTGCAACATCATTTACAGTGACAGGCCTATCACCGGGGCAGGCATACAACTTCGCGATGCAGGACTCCAGTACGGGTAGTATTATTTCCGGGCCGATGCAGTGCAGTACCAGTAATCCGCAACCGTTTACAACGGGTGGTACGGCAGATCCGGGTCTCGACAGTACTGAAAACCCGACGTCCGTAACACCTACTGGCACGCCGACTTCCAGCACGGGGTCACCTTCGGGGCTTAAGTGCACGATTGTGGTTACTAAGGCAGCTGGCGGTACTCCGTCGGCTTCTGATCCAGTGCTGGATACGTATGGAGAAGTTTCGTGCACGGTCGGTTCGCAAATTACCGGGCCGAAAACATCAATTTCAATTGCAGTAGCTCCAGGAGATGCCATTTGTGCGACGCTCCACGTTACTCCGGCTACGGGAATACTCGGTCCTTCTAACAGCATCTCGTCATCTTCAGGTGAGTATGTTCAGTCGCCGCCTACCTGCCGCACGATTACCCAATTGCCGATTTTCAAGGTATTCAACAGTAGCATCAGTTCTGGTGGGGATTACAGTGCGGTGAGCGCCGGCTGTAATACTACGGGGACATTAGCGGGCTGGTTTGATAACACTAATGCCGCTAATAGCGAGGGAACAAGCGCCCAGCTCGCGACGTACGCCCTGGCACAGATTATCGGGGTAGGGAGCAACCATACCAGCAGCTCCCGGTCTCCAACCGGCTTATCGTTCGCCAACACGGTCGGTACGGCTCCTGCTACGAGTGGTAGCCCGCTGCTCGGTGGTCTGTTAGGGGGCACTCATTGCATTACGGCGCAGGCTAAGTCACCTGGCGGTGCGTCTGAGCAGGGCATTTCACCGGCGAACGCCAATATCACCTTCATGACAAATCCTTCAAGTGTGCCGGCCTACACGTATACCGGACAGCTTACGATTACGAATAGTCCAGGCAAAAAGGTTGATAAACCCAGGGCTATCTTCGTGAATGGAGATGTCTACATATCTGAAGATATCCAATATGATACGAGTTTCGCATGGACGACTAGCACAGTACCGTCATTCATGGTTGTTGCAACCGGTAACATTTTCATCGCTCCGGGGGTAACACATCTCGATGGCACGTATGAGGCTGGGGGTACTATTAATACTTGTGGGACAAGTTCGTTTACATCTGTTGCTGCCGGGAGTCTGTATAGTCTTTGCAAAAACCAACTGACGGTGGTGGGCAGCTTCGTCGCTAAGAAGATCAACTTCCTGCGGACCTATGGTTCGCTGCACAACGAGGGCAGTGGAAGCTGTTCCAATAGCCCTGGCACCAGCAGTGTCGGCACTACGATTACTGTGACTGCCGGCACTTGCGCCGCGGAGGTGTTTGAGTTCAGTCCGGAGCATTACCTCGAGCAACCGGCGGCGCTGCCGGGCGGGGCAGGCGCGACGCAATATGATGCTGTCACCAGCTTGCCGCCTGTGCTATGATAACCATAAGGATTTAATAAAACAGATGGTGGGAATCAATAACAAATGAGTGCTCTTCTGACAGGCGTATCTGATTTCTTTGGCCTGGACATCGGTACGGCCGGAATTCGGCTGGTGCAGCTGCGGAATGGTAATCCCAAAACGCTGGTCAAGTACGCCTATTTGCCGATTGACCCGAATATTGCTTCCAGCGACTCCAAGGCTGATCAACAGAAGCTAGCCGATGCAGTCTCACAGCTGGTGGCCCAGGCGCATGTTACGACGCGCAATGTCGCGGTCGGGATCCCATCAGGACGGGTGTTCACCACCGTTGCTGATGTCGACCGCTTGCCGAACAACGAGCTGGAGCAGGCGATCCGCTTCCAGGCCGACGCACTTATCCCGACCCCGCTGGCCGAGTCAAAAATTGACTGGGCGGTGCTTGGAGATTCACCAACAGATCAGGCGAAACAAGAAATCCTGCTCAGTAGCGTGCCAAATGCCTTTATCGAAGCACGCCTCGACTTGCTCGAAAATCTCGGCCTGAATGTGATTGCATTCGAACCGGATAACCTAGCGCTGGCCCGGGCATTGATGCCCGCTGAGCCAACTGCGGCGGGCCAGCTGGTGCTCGACGTGGGCGGCCGATCGACAGATATTGTAGTCAGCTTCGGCGGTAACCCGCACCTGACTCGCTCAATTCCAACCGGTGTAGAGGCTATTATCCGGGCTGCCGCTCAGAACCTGAACATCGACCAAAAGCAGGCCGAACAGTTTGTCTACAAGTTCGGTCTCAGCAAGGATAAGTTGGAAGGTCAGGTCTACCAGGCGCTCAGCGGCACGGTTGAAGTGCTGGCCAGTGAAATTGAAAAGTCGATCAAGTTCTTCCAGACTCGTTACAGCGCCGTCAAGATTGACCGACTTATTGTTACTGGCGGGGCATCAGTCATACCTGAATTCCCATTGTTCTTGGCTAACAAGTTCGGTATCAACGTCGAGATCGGTAACGCCTGGCGTAATGTCAGCTACTCACGTGATCGTCAAAATGAACTTCTGGCACTGTCAAACCAGTTTGGTGTGGCAGTGGGCCTGGCGGAGCGGGCGGCATGATCCAGTTCAATCTCCTACCAGATGTAAAGATCGAGTTTATCAAAGCCCAGCGCATGCGCCGTTTGATCATCAGTATTTCTGTGGTTGTCTGCGGCGTGTCGCTATTGATCCTGTTCCTGGTCATCGGTGCCAATCAGCTTGGCAAAAAGCACCTCAGTGATCTGAGTCGTGACATTGCAACAGAAAGCAAAAAGCTGCAAGATGAGCCGCAACTCAACAATATTTTGACAGTCCAGAACCAGCTACAAAGCCTGAGTACACTTCATGCCGGCAAACCGGCTACCTCGCGCCTGTTTGATTATTTGAATTCACTGACACCGGCTCAGGTCAGTATTACCAACTATGCCACCGACTTTACGACCCAGGCGGTCACTGTTACTGGTACGGCCGACGCGCTCAGTAGCGTCAACCAATATGTCGACACACTTAAGTTCACCAAATATTCCGTCAAAGGCGACGGTACTAAAACAGCCGCCTTTAAGGGCGTTGTACTATCGGCGTTCGGTCTCGGTAGCGCCACGGATAAGGCAAAGGCTGCTAACTACACGATCACGTTTACGTACGACCCAGTTATTTTTGACATTACCAAAGATGTCTCGCTGTCGATCCCGAACCTCGTTACCACCCGCAGCAATACTAGCCAACCGGCCACCGATCTGTTCACAGCGGCACCGGGCGGCAGCGCTACGACTACAACGACAACCAGCGCAGGAGGCACCAGGTAATGGCTCGTATCCCAACATCCCAGTCCCTGAAGCACGGCGCTATCAGCAAGGCGAACACCCAGATGGTCGCGATTGTGGCCGTAGCCTCGTTTATCTCTGTATTCTCCCTGATTGCGGCCAAAACGGTGCTCAGCCAGAACGCCTATCAATCCAAGGTCATCAAGGCGAAAGAAAGCGCTCACCAGCAGCTCCAGAAAAACATTACGGCTGCCGATTCGCTGGTCAGTTCATACCAAGAGTTCGTAGCACCGTCTACCAACATTATCGGTGGCAACACGACGGGGACGGGAGACAAGGACGGTGATAACGGTAAGATCATTCTTGATGCGCTACCGAGCAGCTATGACTTCCCGGCATTAGCATCAAGCCTTGAAAAAATCCTGACCGGGCAAAGCCTTAAGGTCGGCTCAATCAGTGGTACTGATGACCAGGTCAACCAGGAAGGCAATGTCAGCAGTCCGAGTCCGACACCGGTGCCGATTCCATTCAGTTTCTCGGTCAGTGACGCCAATTATGATGCCATCAAACAGTTGGTCAACACCCTGCAGTCATCAATCCGCCCGATTCAGATCGACACCCTGACCATCGCCGGTGGCGGTAACAATATGACTGCAACCATTACCGCACATACCTATTACCAGCCGGCCAAGAACCTTCAAATCACCAAGCAGGTAGTCAAGTAATGAAGCAAAAAGATTTCGCCCTCATAATTGTCATCGTCGCCATTAGCGCCGTGGTCTCGCTATTCATTTCAAATGCCATTTTCAAAACCAAGGCTGACAGCAAACAGGCCGAAATCGTATCACCGATCACGGCTGATTTCCCGGAACCCGACAAAGCCTACTTCAATAACCAGTCGATCGACCCAACCAAGACTATTACCATTCAACAAAATACTACGACTGATCCGTTTGCTAGCACTACGGGGCAGTAGGTGAGGGCTGACGCATGAGTGTCCTCTCCGTCGACAGCATCGAGCAACTGAGCGAAGCACTGGTCTCAGAAGGTATGCTGACGGCCGAAAAGATGGCGGAGGGCAAGGCTGCGGCCAAAAAGGCCGGCGAGCCGCTGATCAGTTATTTGCTCAAAAGTGGTGCTATCAATGATGAACAGCTAACCAAAGCCCATGCAAGTATCACCAAAGTGCCGTACGTCAATCTGACCACAGCCAAAATCGACCCCAAAATCCTAGCCCTGTTGCCTAAGGAGACGGCCCAACGCTATATGGCCGTACCACTGGGCGAGATGCAGCATCGTTTGGTGGTTGCGATGCTTGATGCTGATAATGTCCAGGCCGTTGACTTCCTGAGCAACAAGATCAACCGCCCGCTCAAGGTTTATGTGGCGTCCGAAACTGGTATTAAGGCAGTGTTAGCACAGTACGGTACCCAGCTGGCCGGTGACATGGAGCAGGCCCTCAAAGTCGATCTCGACAGCATGACCAAGGGTGAAGCTGAGGCCGACGAGCGGGCTGTCAAAGCCAAAGGTAAGGACAAAGACGATAACATCAAGACCCTGGTTGAGGACTCGCCGATCAGTAAGGCGCTCAGTGCCATCTTGGAATATGCTGCCCGCAACCGTGCTTCCGATATACACATTGAACCCCTCGAGAATGAACTCAAGGTCCGTTGCCGTATCGACGGCATTCTGCGCGAAGTCATGCGCCTGCCTAAGAACACCGAAGCGGCGCTCATCTCCCGTATCAAGATTTTGTCGAACCTGAAGATTGATGAGCACCGTATCCCGCAGGACGGCCAGTTTACCGTCAAAGTCGACGAGCACGCCATCGACCTGCGTATCGCAATTGCACCCGTAGTCTGGGGAGAGCAGGTGGTTATCCGTTTGCTCGACAAGTCTGGCACTACGCTTAAACTCGAAGATATGGGCTATACCGGGCGGGCACTTCGGGCCATTCGTAAAGGCCTTGAACAGTCTAATGGTATGATCCTGACTTCAGGACCAACCGGCTCCGGTAAGTCTACTTCGCTTTACGCCCTGATCCAGGAGATCAAGAATGAGAGCGTCAACATCGTCACCCTCGAAGACCCGGTCGAGTACAAGATGGATGGTATCAACCAGATCCAGGTCAATGCCGAAGTGGGGCTGACCTTTGCTGCCGGCCTGCGTTCTATCTTGCGTCAGGACCCGAACGTCGTGATGGTCGGAGAAATTCGCGATGCCGAGACTGCCCAGCTGGCAGTCCAGGCGGCCCTGACGGGGCACCTGGTGTTCTCGACGCTGCACACCAACTCGGCAGCCGGCATTTTGCCGCGTCTGCTGGATATGGGCATCGAGCCATTCCTGATCGCCAGCACAGTGCGTACCGTCATTGGCCAGCGCCTGGTGCGCAAAATCGCTGATAATGGCAAAGAAACCTATGAATCAAGCGAAGTTGAGACGGCAGCCATCAACGATGCCATCGGCTCGCTCTTGCCCGAGGCGGAGGGTGACATCGAAGCCGTCGCCGAAGACATCGGTTATAAAAGCTTGCCACTCCGTAATCAAAACGCTTATACTTTAACTAAGGGCACCGATAGTCCGGGTACTCCAGGTGGCTACAAGGGTCGCATGGGTCTGTACGAGGTTTTCGAAGTGTCAGAGGCTATTCAGGCAATGATCATGAAACGGGCGACCAGTTCTGAAATCCAGAAACAGGCCGTCGCCGAAGGAATGATCACCATGCGTCAGGACGGCTATTTCAAAGCACTGGACGGCCGCACATCCTTAGCGGAAGTCAACAGGGTGGCGGCAGTCGAAGTCAGTGAAGGACTGACCGATGATGATAAGCCAGCTCCGGCAACCGATCAGAAGGCTGATGACAAAACCGACAGTGACGACAACAAGGGGGAAGGGTAAATTATGCAAGCACAACCACGGATCGAGGTACTCCTCGATGAAGTCCTAAAGAAAAAGGCCTCGGACCTCCACATCCAGGTCGGCCTGGCACCGATGTTGCGTGTCGACGGTTCGCTGATCCCGGTCACCGGCGCTGATATCCTGAACGAAGAAGCTGTCGAGGCTTTGATTTTCGCCATCCTCGATGAGGACCAGAAGCAGATCCTACTCAAAGACAAGGAATTCGACTTTAGTTTCGCCTATGGCGACCTGGCGCGTTTCCGTGTCAACGCTTTCCACGAGCGGGGCAATATGGCCGCCGCGCTGCGTCTTATTCCGAACGATATCCAGACCATCGAGCAGCTCGGCCTGCCCGAAGTCGTTAATAAGTTCGCTGAATTCCCCCGTGGACTCGTCCTTGTCACCGGTCCAACCGGCTCCGGTAAATCGACTTCACTGAGCGCGCTGATCCACAAGATCAACACTGAGCAAAGCAAACACATCATCACCATCGAAGACCCGATTGAGTTTACGCACAAGTCGCAGAAATCAGTCATTGTCCAGCGTGAAGTCCACTACGACACCTATTCATTTAGCGCCGCGATGCGTAGTGCGCTGCGCCAGGACCCCGACGTCGTACTGCTGGGTGAGATGCGTGACCTCGAAACTATCGCCAGCGCCATCACGATGGCGGAAACCGGACACCTTGTCTATGCCACTCTGCACACCAACTCAGCGGCCCAAAGTATTGACCGTATGATTGATGTATTCCCGCCGCACCAGCAGCCGCAGATCCGGGCTCAGCTGTCGAACATCCTGATGGCTATCGTCGCGCAGCGCCTGGTGCCAACCATCGGTGGCGGCCGTGTCGCGGCCGCTGAAATCCTGGTTGCCAACCCGGCCGTCCGCAACATTATCCGGGAAGGCAAGAGCCACCAGTTGGAAGCTGTCATCCAGACCGGCGCTGAGTTCGGCATGCAGTCGATGGACAAGACGTTGGTTAACCTGATCCACGCCGGTACCATCACCTATGATATGGCCCGCGAATTCGCCGTCGACCTTGACGAGCTAGACAGGCTGATGCGAGGCTAATATGCTGACTTACTCTTACGTCGCCCGCAACGCAACTACTGGTGAAAAGGTCAAAGGTCAGGTCCAGGCCGATGACGAAGCCTCGGCCGTCAAGCTGGTCCGCGACCAGGGCTTGTCACCAATCGAATTCAAAGTCGAAAAAGCCGCCCGACAGAGCCGTTTCAGCCGCATCAAAACCAAGGACAAAGTCCTCTTCAGCCGCCAACTGTCAACACTGATCAACGCCGGCTTACCGCTGGTGCAAAGCCTGCGCTCGGTAGCAGGGCAGACCACTAACAAAGCCCTCAAAGCTGTCATCAATGACGTCATCACCAGTGTCGAATCCGGTGTCGCTTTCAGTGTCGCCCTCGATAAGCATCCTGATGTATTCAACCGTGTCTACGTCAGCCTGATCGCCGCCAGCGAAACCTCGGGTACGCTCGACAAGGGTCTGGAACGTCTGGCCGATCAGCAGGAAAAAGACGCCGACATCATCAGCAAAGTCCGCGGCGCCATGATCTACCCGCTGATCGTGCTCGTCGTCATGCTCGGCGTCGTGATCTTCATGATCGTCAAAGTCCTACCGCAGGTGCAAAGCATCTACGCCGGCCTGAAGGGTGCCACGCTGCCGCCACTGACACGAGCATTGCTGGCGGTGTCGCACTTCCTGATCCACGACTGGTACATCGCGGTTATTCTGCTGGTACTGTTCGCATTTGGCGGGACGAGATTCGCGCGAACTGTCACCGGTAAGTCCTTTGCTGACAAGATGAAAATGAAAGCCTGGCCGGTCGGTCCGCTATTCATGAAGATGTACATGGCCCGTTTCGCACGCACCGGCACGACGCTGGTCGCCGCCGGCGTGCCGCTGATCCAGGTGTTGGAAATCACCGCCGATGCAGTCGACAACGTCCACATTACCCGCTCAATCCGCGGTGCGATCGAGAAAGTGAAGGGCGGTAAGGCATTGTCCGACTCACTGACCGACGACCCGAATTTCCTGGACCTCGTGCCAAATATGCTCCGTATAGGTGAACAGTCCGGCTCTATGGAAGTGATGCTCGAAAAAATCGCCAGCTACTACGAAAAAGAGGTCGACAACCAGATCAAAGCCATCTCCACCATCATCGAACCCGTCATGATGGTCCTGATGGGTGTCATGGCCATTACTATCGTCGCCGCCATCCTGCTGCCGATCTACGGCCTGGTTAACCAAGCCGGCTTCTCGGGGAACTAACCGATGCGCCAGCCAAAATCAGACGGCGGCTTCACCATCATCGAAGTACTGATCGTTTTGGCTATCGCCGGATTGATTACACTGCTGGTATTTCTCGCTATTCCAGCTTTGCTACGTAACCAGCGCAATGACCAGCGCAAAACCAGTGTCAGCAACATACTGTCGGCGATCCACACGTTCGAGCTCAATAATAGCGGTCAAATGGCGCCCAACTGCGGCAGCAGCGATGCCAGTTGCAACGCGCTGAACCAGGGCTATCATAATGAAGATTTCGGCTACTATAATGACACCAATGGTACCCAGGTGATCATCTGCCAGGGTAACTACGGCGGTTCGGGGCTGGTGTACGGCGATGCCGGCAATCAGACCGACTGCTATGCCCGTAACCCGCCCACCGTTCCTCCTTCAACTTCAATGTCGCCCGTACATGATGTGAATAAAGTCTATGTTTACAACTATCAGCGCTGTGACCCGAACACGCAAGGGGCGGGGACAAGTAGCGCCGCTGGCTATAGCGATCAGGTGGCCATGTTTGCGCTGGAGAGCGGGACGGGTGATACCCCGCAGTGTATCGATCTGTAATCTGTGGATAACTCCTTGCTATCAGGAGTGCTTCTCAGGTAGTATCTAAACATAAGCGATAAATTAATTGTAAAGGGGCACCTACAATGCTTAACAAACTCAAGAAACTCCAGGCTCAGCAGCAGTCTGACAAGGGTTTCACCATCATCGAAGTCATGATCGTCCTGGCAATTGCCGGACTGATCATCCTGATCGTATTCTTGGCAGTACCTGCACTGCAGCGTAACAGCCGTAACACCCAGCGCAAAAGCGACATCGGCCGTATCGCCAGTGCCGCACAGACGGTTGTGAACAACCAGAATGGTTCACTGACTGGTCTTACCAGTGCTGCTATCCAAGCTGAAGTCGGCAATCTCGGCTACTACACCGCCACAAACGTAACCGTCAGCACGACTGCAGCCACTGCAGCTGGCGTCAATGGAACCAACAAAGACACAGTCGTTATCTACACCGGTGCGACTTGTGGTGCTGTTGGCAATGGCCAGGGCGCAACTACCACTGGTGCAGCCGCCCGTGGTATCGCAGTTACATACACCACTGAAGGTGGTAGCACCGACGTTCCTGCTTGTACTGCAGAATAATAGTACAGCTCTAACTGTACAAAAATGAGCCTCGACATGAGGCTCATTTTCTATATTGTAGTTTCATAGAATACCGGTTATGCTATCGGTAACAAAGTAAATTGTAAGGGCACCTACAATGTTCAGTAATTTCAAAAAACGCTACACACCCCAATCAGCTAAAGGTTTCACCATCATCGAAGTCATGATCGTCCTGGCAATTGCCGGACTGATCATCCTGATCGTATTCTTGGCAGTACCTGCACTGCAGCGTAATAGCCGTAACACCCAGCGCAAAAGCGACATCGGCCGTATCGCCAGTGCCGCACAGACTGTCATTAACAATCAGAATGGTAACCTTGCTGGCCTGACGACAGCGGCGCTCGTCGCTGAAGTCGGAAATCTGGGCTATTACCAGGCGGCAAATATCACCGTTGCCGGTGCGGCCACTACCACTAATGCAAACGGAACCACTGTAGATACGGTGAAAATTTATACCGGCGCAACTTGTGTGACTGGTAATGACGCAGCAGGCAATCCTGGTCAATTTGCCAATTCAACTGGAGCGTCGGCTCGTGGAATTGCCGTTGTCTATTCAACTGAGGGTGGCAGCGCAAACTTGCGTAACTGTACCTCAGAGTAGTTGTACAAGTCTCAATGGTAAGAGGGGTCCTTCGGGGCCTCTTTTTTATGGTACTATGGTGCTAATGATTATTGCTGTCCTGATCGTCTTTGGCCTGTGTCTGGGCAGTTTTGTGAATGCGCTGGTGTGGCGGGTGCGGGAGCAGGCGACAGAGGTCGGTAGGAAGAAGCCACGCAAGGATTATCTGAAGGATTTGTCGATCAGCAAAGGCCGCAGCATGTGCCCGGACTGCCACAACACGCTGGCCGCCAAGGACTTGGTGCCAGTCTTCAGCTGGCTGAGCCTGAAAGGGAAGTGTCGCTACTGCCGTAAGCCGATTTCTGCACAATACCCAATTGTCGAAGCGATTACAGCGGCACTCTTCGTTGCTTCGTACGTTTGGTGGCCCGTGCCAATCAACCGGCCGATTATGGATGCTATCTTCGTATTCTGGCTGCTGATTCTGACCGGCTTTATGGCACTTATCGTTTATGACTTGAAGTGGATGTTGTTGCCGGATCGGATCATGCTGCCATTGACCGCACTGGCGTTGGTGATGGCCGGCCTGGTCGTTGCCAATAATTCTAACCCGAAGCAGACCATCATCCACAAACTGCTAGCTGTTGCGGTTGGCGGCGGGATCTTCTATGTCTTGTTCCAGATATCACAAGGGAAATGGATTGGTGGTGGCGACGTCAAACTCGGCTGGCTGTTGGGCCTCATTGTCGGTACGCCGGCTAAGGCATTGCTGTTCATATTCATCGCGGCACTAGCGGGCAGTGTGATTTCGGTACCGATGTTAGCCAGCGGCAAAATGGGGCGCACGAGCACGATTCCATTCGGGCCATTCCTGATTATCGGTGGCATCGTGACGATGCTGTTCGGGCAGGATTTGCTGAACTGGTACCACCACCTGTTTTATCTCTAGTATCGATACTGCTTGTGCTATATACTTAAGCATTATGAAGGGTGGCATCAAAGCCCAGGGTTATACCATCGTAGAGGTAATGATTGTCCTTGCAGTATCAGGGGTTATGTTTTTGATCGCCGCGCAATTCGTCTCCGGCAAGCAAGCGAAAACGGCTTTTAACGAAGGTGTGACGACGCTAGCGGCCAACATCCAAGGTGTAATTGAGGCGGTCATCGACGGCCAGTACACCGATATTCCACTTGCGTGCTCGGTGCAGTCCGGTTCGGCTCCGGGGCCGACGCGCTATCTGACATTTTCGGCCGGTGGCAAGCAGGGCACTAGCCAGGACTGTACGTTTCTCGGTACCATGATTCATTTTCGCCCAGCAGGCACTGCCACTAGTTACGACACGGTGTACTTGGCAGGTGCAAAAATCGGCAGTTCCGGCGGCGCGATCAGTAGCATTACTGATTCAGCCATTACGCCGGTGACTGCTGGTGTCAACCTGACCAAGACCGCTACAATCCCCCAGGGGCTCCAGGTAGGTGCCGTCCAGGTGACATACTCCAATGGCGGTACGATGACGGATAACGGCGGCTTTAACTTCGGTGTCGTACAGTCCCAGGGCGTCGCAGACACGAGCGCCAATGCCGTGAGCACTTTCGAGTCGGGTGCTCAGAGCGTCAGTATGATTGTTACTCCAGCCCTCGAGTCGGCCGATAATTTAGCCTCAAATCTGAATCAGGGCAACACCTACAATGCCAGCAAGGCAATCATCTGCCTGACTGACGGCACGCGCAAGGCCCAAATCACTGTCGGGGATAGCGGTAACCAGCTGAAGGCCATTGCCGATTTCAGTGGGGTAGGGCTATTATGCTAAAGCTTCGCATGGGACAGGCTGGTGACACGATCGTGGAAGTTATTATTGTCTTGGCGGTACTTGGATTGGCGATCAGTATTTCGTATGCTACTGCGAGCCGGAGCTTAGAAGCGACCCGTCAGGCCGAAGAAAACAGCCAGGCCACGGCCATACTCCAGTCGCAGATTGAAACCTTGCGAGCCTTCGTTGCACTGACCGATGCAGCACACAACATATTCCAGAGTTCAGCCTACTGCATTGACTCTAGCGGGACGGTAACCACAAACACCACTATGACCAGCGCTGATGTGACGAGCGGTGCAACGTCGACCTACAGCCAGTACGCCGGGGGCTGTGTCTACAAGAGTCTGTACCATATCGCCATTGGTTACGACTCGGGATCAGACGTATTTACTGCCCGTGCCACCTGGGATGACGTCAGCGGCAAGGGAATTGATACGGCAACATTGGTATATAGGTTGCACAAGCCATGATGAAGCTACGATCACTCAAAGCTACTACCGGGCAGCAAGGCTTTACTATCGTCGAGCTACTGATTGCGACGGCCGTACTGTCGACCATCCTGGTGATGGTGACGGTAATGATTACCAGCATCGGCAATCTCTATTACAAGGGCGTGACTCTGTCGCAGACTCAAGACGCGTCACGCACCATTGCCAATCTGCTTACCCAGGATCTCGAGCTCAGCAAGGGCTTCTTCCTCAGTGGCAACATGACCGAATCCCTGAATGGACATAATTATACGGTCTACGCCATATGTCAGGGAACCGCCCGCTACACCTTCGTGCCCAACCTGCGCGAAGGCGATGACTCGCCTCACGTCTTGTGGCGCAACCGGGTTGCCAGCGGCACTTGCACACCGGTTGACCTAAACTCCAATCTGGAGAGTTCTGATCCTACCGGTACTGAACTCCTCGGTAAGAAGATGCGCCTGACCTCAACCCCGTCCGACATAATTCCGCATGTCCAGCCTGGCAATCCCAATACGTCATATCTCACTTTTACCGTCGCTATTGCATACGGGGATGATGACCTGCTGAACCTCAGTGGCATCAATACGACATGCAAGAACGGCACGGGTGATCAGTTCTGTGCGACCGACAGTTTAACAACAGGAGCACTCCAAAGAGTGCAATAAGGTGCTACAATAATGAAAACGCTTATGAAAACACGAATACTACAACGGGACGAGCGGGGGTTTGCCTCAATTGTGATCGCCCTGACGCTGGTAATGATCCTCGCACTGCTGACCGTTGGTTTTGCTCAATTGGTACGCCGCGAACAACGTAACGCCCTCAACAAGCAGCTGGCCGTCCAGGCTCAGTACGCTGCCGAATCCGGCATTAACGATGCTGTTGCCGACATTAAGGCCAATCACTTGGTCAGTAATACCGATTGTACGCCTGACCCGATCAACAGCAGCACTACTGTCAAAACAGATACCAACACCCCGATAAACGGTAATCTCGATGTGTCCTACACCTGTGTCTCGGTGAACCTTGACCCAACATCGCTGCAATACACGAATGTTCCAGATGGTGCAGCGCACACGGTGACGTTCTCGAGCGCCAATACGCAGGCAGTTAAGGACCTCACCATAACGTGGACTTCGACGACGAACCGGAATGCCACCGGCACAACGACTACGCTGAAGCCGAAAGCTGGGGCAGGCTCCTGGGTGGATCCGGCACTGCTCGAGATCAGCATTGTTCCACTCAATAACCTGGATCGGGCCAGTATGACCAATGCCGATATGACCATCTATGCCTATCCGGTGACATCACCCAGCGACACGCCGAGTTACGGCAATAATACCAGTGCTGTCGAAGGTACTATTCAGAAAGCGCACTGTAGCGGCGCAACCTGTTCCATCAAAATCGATAATCTGAATCTGTCTGGCGCCGGTGTCGGCCCGTATTTGTTGCACATCACTGACCACTACGATCAGTCAAACATCCAGGTTACCGGTACTGATACCGCATCGGCAAAACTCAAGTTCCATGGTGCACAGGCGGTGATTGATTCCACGGGCCGGGCGCGTGGTGTACTTAAGCGACTACAAGTGCACGTACCCCTGGTAGACACCCCGATCTTGCCCAACTATGCGATTGAAGCGACGAATGTCTGTAAGCGCATGCAAACCTCACCGGCAGCTACAACTTTTGTCGACACGACGCCATCCAGCAACGGCGCCTGTGACGGCCTCACCAACTAGCTTGATTTCTTGTGGTGGAACTGTTCATGCACTGCTTTGAGGTGCGGATCGGTAACGTGGGTATAGATCTGCGTTGTGGCGATGTTGCTGTGGCCGAGCATGGCTTGTACGGAGCGGATGTCGGCGCCGTTCATGAGCAGGTCGGTCGCGAACGAGTGCCGGAGTGTGTGGGGGCTAACATGTTTGGTGATGCCGCCCAGCAGGGCATTCTTGGCCACCATACGCTGGACTGAGCGGACTGTCAGGCGGTGGAAGTTCCCCGTCAAATCGACCTGTTTGGTGCCGCTATATCTGATAAACAGCGGTTTGGTGGTGTCCTCGCGCTTGTCAAGGTAGCGCTGGATCCACATTGCCGCGTCCTCGCTGATGAAAATCGGACGGTCCTTTTGGCCCTTACCACGGACCATGAATTCGCGGCGTTTCAGGTTGACGTGGTCCCGGTCCAGGCTAACCAGCTCGCTGACACGTAAGCCCGAACTGAACAGCAGCTCCAGGATGGCGCGGTCGCGCAGACCCGGTTGCGTACTGAGGTCGGGCTGGCTGATCAGGCGTTCGACTTCTTCTTCGGTCAGGAAGGT